>ENA-OSEO01001086-OSEO01001086.1-sediment-metagenome-genome-assembly--contig:-NODE-1086-length-55435-cov-6.561220_pt1 | contig 55435 bp, 53 predicted proteins | sample MGYA00237883_ERZ534232 | MGnify/ENA metagenome assembly ERZ534232
TTTGCAGCCCTTGGGCAGAGACCCCCACGGGGAAACTTCTTCGCACGTTGCGGAGAAGTTACAAACAAAGACTCTAAGGCGGGTCATTGCCTCCCATACCTCTTCCGGCCGAATGCCCAGCATGCAGGCATGATCCTCAGTGCATTCCGGTCTGAGACAGGGGGCGCAGGCAGTGTCGTGCTGCACAATGGCGGTGTACGGTCCTCTGGGCCCTGTGGCGACGGGATCGGTAGGCCCGAATATGGCCACGGTGGGGACCCCCAGGGCCGCGGCAATGTGCATTAGTCCTGAGTCGTTGGCCACGAAAAACGCACATTGCTCGATCAGGGCCATGGCCACGCCCAGGGAGGTGCGGCCCCCGAGATCCAGGGCCGGCCCCTGCATCTCCTCCCGAACCCGGCCGCATATGGCCGCTTCTTTGCCGCTTCCGAAGATCAGGGTCCTGGCCCCCCACTCTCGGCCGGCCATGTCCCCTATGCGGGCGAACCGTTCGGCCGGCCATCGTTTGGCCCCCCCGAACACAGCGCCTGGACCCACTCCCAGAAGAAAATCCCCATCATGGATCCCGTGCTTCAAGAGTACGGCCTCTGCCGCATGCCTGTCTGCCTGGGACACGTGCAGGTTCGGGATCCGGTTTTCTGCCTCAATTCCCAGCCCCCTCACCAGGCTGAGATAGTATTCTGTCTGGTGGATCTTCAGAAGATCCTTGCCCCGCACCACCCGATGGGTCAATAGGAGGCCCCTTCCATCCGTATTGTAGCCAACCCTGAGAGGCACGCCTCCCAAAAAGGCCAGGAGGGCCGCTTCAAAGGCATTTTGAAAGAGGACGGCCAGATCAAATGGGTTCTCCCGAATGCGCCGGATGGACCGAACCGTCTGGGTCAGCCCTTTCAGGCCTTCTTCCTCCTTTTCATACGCAAGGATTTGGTCCACCACCGGGTGATATGCATATATGGGGGCCACCCACGGCTTTGCCATGACCGTCACCTCGCTCCAAGCAAAGGCCTCCTTAAGGGCCTCCAGGGCGGGAAGGGTCATGACCGCGTCTCCCACCCAGTTGACCCCGCGCACGAGGATATGTTTGATCCCTGCGGGATTGATGGACCTGCGCCCCCGCACCCTTGGCGGGCCTACAGGGTTTGTTGAGTGTATTGGGTTTGTTGGGCTTATCGGATTCATCGGGTTTTGGGGCTGCCGACCGTCAGGTTCAAGACAGCGTCATCGACCCAGGCCTCGGCGCAGGCCTTTTCCATGGATTCAAGATTGCAGGGCTGGCCCCAGCCCGCAACCCATTCGGCAATCTTGACATACACACACAAGGATCAGGCATCCAGGAGGCAATAGGGCTTTGTCTTCCACCGCTTGTGGAACCAGAACCAGTGATCTGGATATTTTTTAACATATTTTTCTATAATTTGATTAAATTTCTCCGTATTTTTTTCAATATCCCGTATTTTGTCCCCGGTCTGGTCTAAGATCACCTCGTCCTCAAAGATGATCCGATATCTCCCGTCCGGCTGCCTCACTGAAAACATGGGCACTACAGGCGAGCCGGTCCTTGCAGCCACCAGGGCCAGGCCCTTGTTGGTGCAGGCCGGCTTGCTCAAAAAGGGAACAAAGACCCCTTCGTACCAGTCCACGTTCTGATCCAGCAGGATCCCGATCACCTTGTTTTCCTTTTCTGCAGACAAAAGTTTTTTCATGGCCCGGCGCTTGGGAATGATCTCTGTCCCGAACCGGCTCCGAAGCCGGGTCAGAAGCCGGTCGGCCGGCTCAAAATCGGCAGGCCGCACCACTACCGCGTTTTTGACGCCCAGGCGCAGGACTGTGGCCGCAGACATAAGCTCCCAGTTTCCGAAATGGCCTGTCAGGATGAAAACCCCCTTGCCTTTCTCCAGTGCCCTAATCAGTGCCTTTTCGTTCTGGAAAGTCACATATCGATCCAGGTTGTTTGGGCTGAGCCTCAGGATATGGGGGATTTCAAAGATCATCTGGGCAAAGTGGGCGATGATCCTCTGGTTAAGGGCAATGAGTTCGGACTCGGGCATGACCTGGCCGAAAACGCAGCGGAGATTCTCAAGGGAGGAAGAGACCCGTCGTTTCAGCAGTCTGCCCATCAGCAGGCCGAAGATCCGGCCCATGAACTGTGCAGCCCGGATAGGAATCCAGGACAGGATCTTCACCACCCCGTACATGGCCCCATATATCCACGTGGACACGGCCGCACTATTTTTGAAGGCCATTTTGAATCATCCTGAAGACCTCTTCCCCACCTGGCAGGAGACGAAATCGAATGCACAGGAAGCTTAGGTCAGGGCATGGGGGCGCCACCAGCGAGGCCCGCATCCAGTCCTTTTCCGTTGTCACAAGATAGTCGGCCCCCATGGCCTCCTTTATATGAATCAGTTGTTCCACGTCCTTGCGTTGAAACCGGTAATGGTCCCTGAACCCCTTGAAGTATATCACATGGGCCCCTAATTCGAGCAACGTCTTTTTCAAACGCTCTGGACAGGCAATGCCGGCAAACCCCGCCACGCGCCTGTCCCTCAAACAATTCGGAGCGCGCACCCTGCGGGTAAAGGGAAAAATAAGCCGATCGGGTTCGTGATCGGCATAAAAGACAGGCATCCATGGAAATTGCTCTTTTATCAATGCTATGGCCCCCGTTCTGTCAGCCGAAGCCGTGACATAGCTCCCTGCCCGGGTGAGGATGACCGCATCGGCCCGTTTCAACTGGCTCACCGGCTCTCTCAGGGGACCCCACGGAAGGAGGCGACCGTTGCCAAATGGATCGGCCGCGTCCATCAGCGCCAGGTTCAGGTCTCTCCTGAGCTGGATATGCTGAAAGCCGTCGTCCAGGATGAAAAAATCCGAACCAAACCTTTTGCTCGCATAGAGACCTGCATCATACCGGCGGCGGGAGATGACAACGGGGACCCCCGGAACATCTCTGGCGATTAAATAGGGCTCGTCCCCCGCCATGTCCATTTCCATGATCCGGCCCTGACCGTCAGAGACCTCCCGCACCTCCCTGCCGGACAATGAAACCCCGTAACCCCGGGACAGGACCACAGGCCTCAGCCCTTGGTCCTCGGCCCATCGGGCCAGCATGACCACCGCAGGGGTCTTTCCGGTCCCGCCAGAGGTCAGATTGCCCACGCTTACCACAAAGCCGGGAAGGGATCTTCGGCCCAAGACGCCTGTTCGATAGCCAGCGAGCCGCAACTGCACGGCCATCCCATATATGGCGGAACAGAGGGCCAGGGGGAGGGTCCACGGGCCCATCCGCCTCTCTTGATGGATGCGCGACCACTCAGGCACCTTTTATGCTCCCTGGCCCATACATTGCTTCACATGCCATAGGACCCTTTCGGTGGCGCCCTGGTTTTTCTCCACAAAGGCACTGGCCTTGGCCCCGGCCCTGCCGCGCATGGCTTCGTCCCTCAGAAATGCCCTGAGGGCCGCGGCCAGCTCCCGCCCGTTAACCACCTGTCTTCCGCCCCCTGCCTCCACCAGGGCCTCTGACATGGCCGCAAAATTATGGATATAGGGGCCGAAGAGCACCGGGATGCCAAAGGCTGCCGGCTCCAGGAGATTGTGTCCGCCGATGGGAACCAGACTCCCGCCCACGAACGAGACTGTGCCGATGCCGTAAATCCGGTCCAGTTCACCCATGGTATCCAAGATGATCAGGTCCTCATCCACGCGCTTTTTCAAATCTTTCCTGTTGCTGATCCGGGTCTTGAAGACCGGTCTGAGCCCCCTGTCTCGTGCCATGGCCGCCACCTCGGCCGTACGGCCTGTGTCCCTGGGCGCGACGATCAGGCGGAGCCGGGGAAAGGAGGATTTGAGTTCCTCAAAGACCTCGAAGATCACCTCTTCCTCCCCCCTGTGGGTGCTCCCTGCCACCCATACTGAATCTTCGGGCTGCAGGCCCAGAGTCTGCTGCCGCCAGCCCCGTTCTTCCCGGCCCATGGGGGCAATTTGGCGATCAAACTTGATGTTCCCTGTGGCAATGATTTTTTTTTTGTCGATCCCTATGCTCAGGAGCCTCTCCCTGTCCAGATCGGACTGCATCAGGCAGGCCCAGAGGGGATCAAAGAGCTTCCGGATCAAAAAGGGTCCCCTCCTATAGGCCCTGAAGGTCCGGGGCGAAATGCGTCCGTTGACCAGGATGCTTTTGATGCCCCGCTGCTTCAACAGGGCGAGCAGGCCTGGCCAGATGTCCGTTTCCACCAGGATATAGATCGACGGCCTTACAAGATCCACGAGCCGTCTTATTGCCCACCAGGCGTCCACCGGCATGGGAAGGATCCGATGGACCCGTGAACCCAGCTTTTCTCCTGCAACGGCCAGCCCGGCAGCAGTGGCGGCCGTAACGACCACTCTTCTTTCGGGAAATTCCTCCTTGAGACGCTCCACCAGGGGAATGGCGGAGATCACCTCCCCCACAGAAAGGGCATGGACCCATATGGAGCCTTTTGGACAGGGGGGGACCTCGGGAAAGACCCATCCCAGTCTTTGCCCAAGCCGCCGCACGACAGCTGACCGAGGCCTTGGTCGCGCAGATCCGATCCTCATCAGGCCCCAGACAGGCCATAGAAAGACAAGAGGAACACTCCATAAAAGATGATATGCCGATAAAAACATGACAGCTCAGACCCTGGCAGGGAGCTCGATGATGAAACGGGTCCCTTTGGGTTTGTTGTCCTTGACCCGGATAAACCCGTTGTGGTCTGTGACGATGGTGCTGACGATGGCGAGCCCCAGCCCTGTGCCCTGTCTCTTGGTGGAAAAATAGGGCTCGAACAGACGGCTCTTGTTTTCCGGGCTGATGCCCCGTCCGTTGTCTATCACCTCGATCCTCACCATCTTGAGAACCGTGTCGTAGTGGAGGTCCACGGTCACCTCTCCGTTGCCGTCAAGGGCCTCGATGGCATTGTCAAAAAGATTGATGAGGACCCTCTTGATCTGTTCCCTGTCCAGATTAAAGACAGGAACATTCCCGGGGTCGTTGAACATAAATCGAATATCCTTATGGGCCTCCCGATACAGGCTTATGGCCTCCTGAATGATCTTGGCGATATTGGAGGGGATGGGGTTTGCCGCGGGCAGGCGGGCAAAATTGGAGAATTCATTGACCAGCCGCTTTAATTCATCCACCTGGGTGATGATCATGCCGGTACACTCATTGAAGATCTCTTTTTCGCCGTTTTCCAGGATCTCACCATAGCGCTTTTTGAGGCGCTGGGCCGAGAGCTGGATCGGGGTCAGGGGGTTTTTGACCTCATGGGCAATGCGCCTGGCCACCTCACGCCATGCGGCCATGCGCTGGGCCTTTTCGATCTCGCTCAGGTCTTCAAGCACCGCCACAAGCCCGAGATAACGGCCCCGATCATCCCGGAGAACATTCAGGGAGACCAGCACAGTCAACCGGCGATTGCCTGCAGACAGGCCGATCTGCTTTTCTATGCTGCCCTTGCGGAGCAGACCTTCATCTCCCAAAAAATCGTCCACGATCTTGCAATATTCTTCACTCAGTACTTCCTTGTATCCTTTTCCAATAATTTCGGCGGCATGAATATCCAGCATCTGCTCGGCCGATTTGTTGATGGTGAGGATCTTTCCCCGGGCATCCACGGAAATAACGCCGGCCGCCACATTTGCCAGGACGATTTCCATATACAGCCGTCTCTGCTCCAGTTCAAGGTTGCTGGCAAGGAGTTCCTTGTTGGCCGCCTCGAGTCGATTTTTGCTGATCTTGAGGTCCATGGTCATCTTATTGAACGAGTTGACCAGCATTCCCATCTCGTCTTTGGTCTCGAGATCGATGAAGAAATCGTAATCGCCCGATGCAATTCGATGGGTCCCTTCTGCCAGTTCCTTGATGGGAACCGTGATCTCTTTGGACAGGTAGAAACCAAACCATATGGATGAAAAGATGATCAGGAGGGTGACGATGGAAAGGGTGATCATATGGCTGGCCAGAATGGGCGTTCGGAGCATCTTCAATTGCCGGTACTCCTGAACGCCTTTGGAGATGGCCTGGAGTCGATTCACGAAGGCCCCGGGGATAAATTCCGATGTCGCCACCAGGCCCACCACGGCCTTTGACTCTGTCCTTGAGAAGATGGGGACAATGCCGCTCACCAGATCGCCGTGGGGGGACGACTGGAAGACATAGCTGTCGGTTCCCTTCTCGATGGCGGTTTGGAGTACATCAGGCTCGGGTCCCTTGAAGGCGGTGAGATCGATCCGATGGTCCCGGGACACGGCCTCTGTCTTGAGGTCTTTGGAGAAGATCTGCACCGAGGCCAGGCCGAATTCCTTGCGCTTCTCGTCGGCAAACCGGGCCAGGGCCTCCTTTCTTGACGGGATAAGATAGCCTTCATGCATGATGATGCGGCTCAGAACATTGCCAAACCAGAGACTCCCCTCTGCAACATCCTTGTAATAATCCTGGCCCACCTCCAGGGAGTTCTTCAAGGATCGTTCGATCTGGAGGCTGAACCAGTATTGGATGGATGAAGAGATGAACTGGACCGAAACGAAAAAGAGGATGACGGTAGGAAGAAGCGAAAGGGTCACAAATGCCAGGACCAGTTTGGTCCGCAACTTGGCGCCCATGATGCTTTTTTTGCGCTCAAAGAGGAGCTTGACCAGATTCCTGACCGTGAGGAAAAGAAGGAGAAGGAGGAGGATCACATTGATATTGATCAGGGCAAAGGCGAAGATGCTGCTCGAAAAAGGCAGGGCCTGTCCCAGGTGAAAGATACGCATCCCCACAAAAATCAGGCACGAGATCGCCACGCCCAGGAAGATGATGAGATATCTTTCTCTGCGTCGTCTCCTGCGATCTTGTCTTTCAGCTTCTAAATAATCTTTCATGACAGCGGAATGGATGCGGCAGCGGAGGGGCCAAAACCGTCACCGGATCAGTATTTGAAATCGACCGTATACCAATCGGTCTCGAAATCCCACAGGGAAAGGAAAAAAAAGACATAGTGGAAATAGAAGGGGAGCCTGATCTTGTCGAGTTCCGCCATCATGCTGATCTGATATCGCTTCCCTCTTTGAAGATTCCTGAGTTCCGTGACCTTGAGCCCGACGATCTCGGACATCAGCTTCTTGGCCTCTTCAAAATCCTTGACATAGACCGGCTTGTTGTCCGATGACGACAGTCTCAGTACATAAACCTTTTTCAGACTGTCGTATCGGATTTCATGACTGACCTTGATGTCGGCAATATTATCGTCCCACCACCAGTCCCGCACCTCCCATAGTTTTACAAAGAAGGTAAATGTGGTGCTCACGCCATTGTTGATGGCCTTCTGCATGTCCTCGGTAAAGCAGTCGGCCACGCTGAAATAAACGATCAGGTGATCCCGGGTGTTGGTAACCACAATGTCGGTCAACCGGGCGTTAGCGGACCATGCGGTCCTGCCTGAAAACAGACCGACAGAAAAGGTCATGACCAGTGCAATGGCTGTATATTTAAGAAAAAACAGTCGTTTCCTCATAGACAGGCTGCCCCGCATCGTCCTCTTTGCCGGGACACGTCATATCCCGTTTGCGTGGCCGGTCGGAAAAAGAGAGGAGATTCTAACAGGCTCAAAAAAGAGCGTCCCTGTTCCGGCCCTTTTCCGAAAAATATTGTCAGGCATATCCTTTACGCATTGGGTCGAACCCATGCAGGTCACCTGACGCGTTTAGCGTAGAGTCTTTGTCTGTGACTTCTCCGCAACATGCGAAGAACTTTGCCCGTAGGGGTCTCTGCCCAAGGGCTGCAAAAACCGAACACAGCTCGTGGGGACGGCAGCAGGGCTTTAAAATACAGTCTGTTCCAGCCCCAAGGAGACCCTTTCATGGGAAGAAATTCCTTGCTGCCTTTTAATAAAACGTATCCCGAGCCCGGGGGCGGTCGCCGAACGATATAAACGCATTTTGTTGCAGCCCTTGGGCAGAGACCCCCACGGGCAAACTTGTTCGCACGTTGCAAAGAAGTTACGGACAAAGATTCTACGCTAATGCCTCGCGCCTAATGATCACAAATATTGGCCCCGGACACGAGGGTCTTGGCAAGATACTGGTTGGCCAGGGCCTCGGGTGCGTCCATGGGGGCGCCGATAACGACCTCCATCCCCTTTTCACGCAGCAGTTCCTGGGCCCTTTCTCCCATGCCCCCCACAATCACCACATCCGCGCCCTGCTCATGGAGCCACTGGGGAATCGCCCCTGGTTCATGGGCCGGGGGCGTGAGCATCTCTGTCCTCAGGATCTTGCTGTCCAGGGTCTCCATAAACGCAAACCGCTCGCAATGGCCGAAATGGGCTGCCAGCTTGCCGGCGGACACAGGAACGGCGATCATCTTTGCATCGGGCGAGGATTTCTTCACGGCCGGAACCTCTTTTCTGGCCTCGGGGACGCCCGCTGCCTCGGTTTTCAATATCTCAACAACTGCGTCCACAATCTTGTTGAATTCCTTGGTAATGGGAAGATCCGGATTCTCCAGGAGGCTCGTATCGCCCATATCGCCGTTGGCAACCACCTGGGGATCAAGGGGAAGGGTTCCCAAGAGTCTCAGGCCCTCTTTTTTGGCGGTCAGCATCCCGCCCTTGGTCTTGAAGATGTCGATGCTCTTGCCGCAGTGGGGGCATACAAAGCCGCTCATGTTTTCCACCAGGCCCAGGATCTGCATCCTCACCTGCCGGCAGAAGTTGATAGACTTTCGCACATCCGCCAGAGAGATCTCCTGGGGCGTGGTCACGATAAGGGCCTTGGCATCTGGTATGGTCTGGGCCACGGTCAGGGGCTCATCCCCGGTTCCGGGAGGAGAATCGATGACCATAAAATCGAGATCATCCCATTCGATGTCTGAAATAAACTGCCGGATGACCCCTATTTTGAGAGGCCCGCGCCAGATGGTGGCCGCGTCCTTGTTGTCGCCCATGAGGGGCTCTATTGAAATCACATCCAGGTTGGGAAGACACTGGACCGGCCGGGCCTTCCCCTCATGGCCGGCCGGCCCGATGGTCCCTTTGAGACCTAACATACGCGGGATGCTGGGCCCGTGAAGGTCCACATCCATCAAACCGACACGATACCCCCGCTTGGCCAGGGCCACGGAGAGATAGGCTGCCACGCTGCTTTTTCCCACGCCCCCTTTGCCGCTCATCACCAGTATCTTGTGCTTGATCCGGCCCAGCCGTTCCTTTATCTCCACATCCTGTTGCTGGTGCTGGTCCTTTTGATTCATTCTACTTGGCATAATTTATGTTACCTCCAATGTATTTATAAAAATAGAGACTCTATGTGTCATCTCACTATTCACGGGATGAAACCCGGAACCTGCGAACCTTGCCACCGCTGCCTTCCGAGTCGATCCCTTCGTTTATATTATGCCATTACCATGCCACGCCCCCTGTAAAATCGCGCTAATGGCAACAAGTGTTCTCCTATCAGATACTTACATTTACACATGGAAATTGCGGGAGGGAAATGGCATTGCAAAGATGATAGCGTTATTGCAACTGCTCTTTGGGTGGAGGTTGCATCCTTGCGAGCCGAGGGATCCCATTGCCTCAGGGCGCATACATGCGTCGGCCATGCCGTTTACACCCTTTCGTACAGGGCCAGTATCCCCTCCATTGGGCTGAGATCTCTCAAGAGGCGGAACCCCGGGTAGTGAGGCAGGATGGCGTCGAGACCGTACACCATAAATATGGCCCCCTTTCGGGCCGATTCCGCAAGCATCTCCGCAAACGCATCGTGCATCACCAGGTAAGTGTAAAAAACATCGAAAGATCCTATGGCCCGACCCGTCCGCCGGGCAACAGCGTCATGAAGCGCCCTGTCCGTGGAATCCCCTTGAAATAAAAAGATGTTTTCAGGGGGAGCCAGAAGCGCCTCCTTTTCAAGGGCCGTCTCCAGGGAGGAGCGCAACGGCCCGTATTCATCCAGGGTCCATTCATCCATCTCAATCCCCACCGAGAACCTGACCAGGTAACTGAAAAAGACGTTCACCCGTCCGTCCGCGCATCCCAGGTCCAGAAAGGCGGTCTCGCCCGGGATGATGACAGCCTCCCGTATAAGCCGTTCTGAGCATGTGAGAAGGGTCGCGAGATCGGTCGACCGTCTGAAGCCTAAGGGACCCGAGTCGCCCACCTTTCTTTGGTCGTAAAATTCGGCTATTTTTGAGAGGGTATCCCTGAGTCGCTGATCCATCGCTTCAAAATAGTCTTGATCCGCTCATGGAGAATAAAGAGCGCGTTCACCTCGACCCCTTCCTTTTCCCGGAGCCCGGCTATGGCGGCAGGATTGATCTGATCTCTCGCCTTCTTGCACAGATAATTGATACACAGGACATGCCGGGCGGTCAGAAGGCACCCGTTTTCACCTGCGAAAAAACAGGCGTCCGGCCTCGCCCTTTTCTCGGGCAGGACTGCCCCCAGGAGGAGATTGATCAAAAGAAGCCAGCCGTCATACCTGTTTTCAATGCCCGCCCCGCAGCAGGACCCGCCTTCTTCCTGATCGCATCGCCGGCAGATCTCCACAATGCCTGTTCGCGCCATCTCAATGCGGGAGGACACGGCGGCCGCTTTCAAGGCATTCAGGAGCCCGGCAATCTCCTCATTTCCCAGGAGGGCTTGCCCAAAAACGTGTCGCTGCCGTCTGGCCCATGCGATCTTTTCCTCAATGGGGCTTATAAGCGATATGGAGAACTGGGTATCGCGCATTGATTGCCGGGATATTGCGTTTGGACGTTCGATGTTCGACGTTTTCTTTCAGCCGTTTGCGGAATAAAAGGGCTTTCCCCTCACCCCTTGCGCCTCACCCCTTATGCCTCACGCCTTCTTCTTCCCCCGTGCCCCTTTCTTTTTTGTCTCTGTCTGCTTGTTGTTCCCGAAATCCTTGAGCCCTTCAGCCAGTTCCTTTAATTTGCGGTCCACCAGGCAATTGATGCTCCCCCTGGGGTAGGCCCCCTTGGCATTTTTCTCCCCCGCCTTTTTGCCGGTCAGGATCTCAATCCCCTGATCAATGGTCTTTACCGGATAGATGTGAAACCGACCCTTTTCAACTGCCTCCACCACGTCTTTGCGCAGCATCAGGTCCTTGACATTGCTCTCCGGGATCATGACGCCCTGCTTATTGGAGGGTCCTATCTTGCGGCAGCAGTCAAAAAATCCCTCGATCTTTTCATTCACCCCGCCGATGGCCTGGACTTCGCCTTTCTGGTTCACAGAACCGGTAACCGCAATATACTGCCGGATGGGGACCTCGGAGAGGCTTGACAGCAGGGCGTATATCTCGGTGGAGGAGGCGCTGTCGCCGTCCACGCCCCCATAGGACTGCTCAAAGGCAATACTGGCGCTCATGCTCAGGGGTTTGTCCTGTGCATACTTCTTCCTCAGATATCCGCTTAGGATCAAAACCCCCTTGTTGTGGGTGTTGCCTGAGAGATCGGCTTCCCGCTCGATGTTGATGATCCCGGCCCTCCCCATGGAGGTGGAGGCCGTGATGCGCGTCGGCTTTCCAAACTCGTAGTCGCCCAACGAATAGACAGCGAGCCCGTTGACCTGGCCCACCACCTCGCCGTCCACATCGATCATCAGGGTCCCACGGTCGATCATCTCCTGGATATGCTCCTCCACCAGGCTCAGGCGGTATCGTCTCTCCATGATGGCGGCTTCCACGTCTTCCCGGTCCACCTTCTTCCCGCCTTTCTGTCCGGCATAGTAGTCAGCCTCCCGGATAAAATCGGTGATCTCCGGAAAACTGGTGGAAATCTTCTCCTGCCTCCCGGTCATTCGCACCGCCTGCTCCACAAGGGCAGCCGCCGCCTCCCTGTCAAAGGGCTTGAGCTTCTCCTCATCAGTCTTCATCTTGATAAAGGCTGCAATCTGCTGAATGGATTCCTCATTCTTGTCCATGGCCGTATCGAAATCGGCCCGGACCTTGAAGACCTTGCCGACATCCTGATCGTACAGAAGAAGAAGCTGGTACAGATAGGCGTCGGAGATGACCACCACCTTCACATTCAGGTCAATCGGCTCAGGCTTGAGACCGCTTGTGGTGAACAGGTAAAAGGGATCATACGTCTGGATCTCGAGCCGCTCGCTCTTGAGCGCCCTCTTGAGGGCCTGCCAGACCCCGGGCTCCACAATGGCGTCCCAGAGATTGATGACCAGGTAACCCCCCATGGCCTTGACCAGTGAGCCGGCCTTGATCTTGCTGAAATCAGTGCGCCAGATCCCGGCCCTGTCCACAATACGCTCAATGCTGCCGAAGATGTTGCGATAGGTCGGGTTGGTTTCCACAACCACCGGAGGCGATTTCTGATCGCTGTTGTCCACCAACAGGTTCACCTGATAGGGCTGAAATCGGTCCCCCTCGGTCGACATCATCATGGGCAGGCCTGCGATCTGGGCCTGCTGCTGAGGGTTGAAGATCTGAAGGTTTTCGGCCATATCGTCCAGCATCTCTTTGAGGTATTCCTTGACAGAGTCCAGGGAAAATTCTTTTGAGATGGGGGCTGCCAGGTCGGAAGCCGTCTTCATGAAGGTGACCCGGTCCATCTCTTCCACCTTTTCCTGCACCTCTTTCTGGAGATCCCTGAGCGACAGAAAGATCTGATCGATCTGCTCCCGGAGTTCGTTGTACTTCTCCTTCATGGTCTCGAATTCGTCTCTGGGAAACCTCCCCCGTTCCACCATGGCCTCTACCTGGTCGATGTGCATGGGCTTGTCATCCACCAGGGGCATCACCTCCGGCCGCTTGATCTGACCCACCTGGACATCCACCAGGGCGAATCCCTCAGCCTTTACCCGCTCATCGAGATTCTTGAAAAAGGCCTTCCCCTTGGCCTCGTATGTCTCCATGATCTCTTTTTTCATATTGATGTATTCCTGGCTCTCGAAGAGCTGGGGGATCTGCTTCTTCAATGTGTCCACAAAGCTGCTTACCGCCTTTTTGAAACGGATGCCGGCCCCACCCTCCAGGCGGATCAGTATGGGGGCCTCCGGGTTCTTGAAATTGTTCACATAACAAAGATCATCCGGAACCTTGTCCTTTTTGGATATCTCCTCAAGGAGTTTTCTGACCGTGGACATCCTCCCGCTTCCCGGCATGCCTGTGACAAATACATTGTACCCCTGCCGGTCGATGCCCATGCCGAATTTGAAGGCCTCCACCGCGCGTTTCTGCCCAACGATCTCCTTCAGGGGCTCCAGATCATCGGTGGTTTCAAAGGGCAGGGAGGCAGGATCCAGCCGCCACCTGAGATGCGTCACAGGTACTTCCGGATAAGGGTTCTCTTTTGGCATTAGCGATCTCCTGTTTTCAGTTTCCGCTCAGATATCACAATCGATCTCCACCTTGATGAAACGGGTCTCTCTCGGCTTCCATCTGGGCACTACAATCTTCAAGATGCCGCCATGAAGGGTCGCCTTGATGTCATCGATCCTTGCGCGGGACGGCAGGGGGACGGTGCGGCAAAATGAGCGGAGTTTCCTTTCCACCCGTTGATAGTAATTACCCCCCTCAACGGAGTGCTCCTTTTTGCACCCCTTGATGGTCAGTTTGTCGTCGCATACAGAGACCTCCAGGTCCTCGGGATCAATGCCGCCCGGGACCACGGCCTTGACCGTAAGGGCATCCTCGGTCTGGGAGATCTCCAGCGACATGCTTCCTGAAAAACCTCCCATCAGGAGATCCGCCCCGATGTCAGGCCAGCACCCCTTCAGGAGATGGTTCATTTCCCTCCGCATCCGGTTGATCTCATCGTTTATCCAGGGGATCAGTTCCGTCATGGCAAATCCTCCTTGTTCCACATTCGACGCTGGACGTTCGATGTTCCGAGTTCAACGTCCTACGCCAAATCATTCCCGATGCCCTTGGGGTGCGGGACGGCCGTCCACATAGACGCGATTCTCCTCGTCAAGCCCGAACCGACCCCTCGCGATCATCTCAACGGTCTTTGGGAAGATCTTCCAGTCCCCGATCTCCTTGAGCCGCTCCTGATGATCGTCAGCCACCTGTCGAAGCCGTCGGGGATTTTCCAACAGAATCTCGAGCGGTTCAGGGAGGGTTACAGGCAGCGGATCCGAAACCATCAGCAGGGGCCCTGTGTCCACGCCCTCATCGGTCCATAGGGTAGAGGCCCGGAGGTGGGTCTCCCCGCCTGAAATGGCGTCTTTTACCGCATCGTCGCCCACGTATTTTCTACGGCCGTCAGGAAGACAGATGGAAAGGTCAGCAGGATGGACATTGACGCACCGGCTGAGGGTGGTATAGCTCATATACCCGCCCAGGGCAATGAGGTCGATCTCGAATGCCGCCGCCAGCCTCCCGGCAACCCGGTCATATTCCCGCCTAACAGCCATGCCCTCCCCCGTCAAAACCGAGCGCTTGAGACCCCTTTTTTGATAAAAGACCCGTATGTCATAGCTGAAATAGGGAAGCCCGTGTTCAAGGGCGATGCGTTCCCCTGCGCATCGGCCGTCCGACCGGTCGCTGAAGATGAAGATGGTCTCGAATGGAGAAGCGCCTTCGTGGGCCTCGAGTCTCTCCTCGTGGGCCAAAAGCTGCATGATATTGGTGCCGGAGCCCGACATGAAGGCCGCCACCCGCATCGGCCTCCCAGCGGCTTCAGGGTTAAAAATAGGCGTGATGATCATGCAGGACCGCCTTCCAACAGAGCCTCCACCGGCTTCATCTGGTAGGGAGTCCCCTGTTCCAGGGCAGTCAGGACGCTCCCGCCGCCTGTGAAATAGTAGACATTCGGGTCGTCCAGCCCCGCCATGTAGATCCCGGGACAGAGATTGCGAAGCTCCTGGAGCGTGTCGCCCCCGGCAAAAAGGCGCGCCGCGGACCCGTTGTCCCCTATCAAGCGGTAGAGGGCCTCCGACCCCTCGTAAAAGAGGGGCATAAATCCCATGACCGCATTGACGAAGATGGTTTTGGCAGATGAGATGACATCCGCCACCTGCTTTTCCCGAAAGGATCTGGGGTGGACGTCCACAATAAACGGGGTATCCCGACCCGATGTCAGATCCTTTATCCCCATGGACCGGCATTTCCCATCAATCCGATCCTCCATCGTCTCGGACGCGGTCACGTGCGGCAATTCCACGATCTTTTTCCCGTCCCTGTCCATTTCCACCAGTTCCCCCGCCAGAGCCTTGTCTTCCTCTGTGACCCCGGCAATGGATGCCCCGTATTTGGCGGCCAGGAAAGTGTTGTACATGAGTCCCCCCAGAATCAGGTGATCCACCCTTTCATAGAGGGCCTTGAGGGGCCCGATCTTGGTGTCGTACTTGGCCCCGGCCACCACCGCCACAAAGGGCCTCTCGGGCCTCAGGACCCGGTACAAATTCCTCAGCTCTTTCTGGAGCAGGATCCCGGCAAAGGAGGGAAGCCTTTTGGCCACATCATAGGTGGAGGCATGGGCCCGCCAGGAACCGAACGCGTCATTGACATACAGGTCCGCCAGGGAGGCCAGTTCATCGGCCAGGGAGTCCCGCTCAGGGCCTGTGGCTTCCTCGCCTGCAAACCAGCGCGTGTTGGGGAGGTAGATCATCCCGATCTTTCCCTCCTTCAAGTCGGAAATGGCCGGCTCAATGGACCGGTCAATGTGCAGGATCCCCTTTTCAGGATCGATCGGGAACTCGGGGAGGTGGAGGGAAACAGGCAGTTTCTGTTCCAGCCAGCGTGCAATGGGACCCACCGCCTCATCCTCCCGGCACGAAATGCGGCCTGTTTTTTTATCCTTGGGTCTTCCCACATGGGTCATGAGGATCGGCCTGCCGCCCCCTGCGGCAATGGCGTACAGGGTCCCGATAGTGGCGTCGATACGGTAAGGATCCTTTATGCGGCCCTTTTTGACCACATTGTGATCGACCCTTAACAGAACGACCTTCCCTTTCATGTCGGCCTGCTGCAATACCCTCACTCGAGGGTCCAGTTCACCCTTTTCCATTTGGCATCCTCTCCCGTTTCGATTATAAGGTTCAAAGCGCCCGAGGCGCCTTTGCCGGATTTTACTGAACAGGGCCTAAAAGTCAACCATCTTTGTCAGGCGCAAGACAAGAAGCTGAAAGGGAAAACACGAATGTTGAACGGTAAATGAATGGTCACAAACGGTTATAACATGTCGGTCGTCGGGAAAGGGTCGGCTGAACCCTGAAAACCCAGCAAACCAGCATCCAGAAAGGAGTCATCATTGATTGTACGGAACCTGAACGACAAGGAAGTGATCGAGACCACCTACCGGGCACATGGCGGGGCCATCGCCCAGATGATCCTGGACCAGCGGATCCTGAAGGAGATCGGATTCCTGGCCATTGCCAGTCTCAAGCCCGGCAAGGAGATCGAGGCCCATGTGGATCCCATGGAGGAAATCTACTTCATCCTGAGCGGATCCGGGCAAATGCGGGTGGACGACGAGGCCCGGGATGTCAAGCCGGGGGACGCGGTCTGGATCCCCACCGGCGCCAGCCATGCCCTCCTCAACACCGGCCAGGAGGACTGCATCGTCCTGGTGGTGGCCTCTCCTGCATGGTAAGGATCCGGTGTGCTGCGCGTCCTTATCATTCGACCGGGGGCATTAGGCGATACCCTCATGCTCCTCCCGGCACTCAAGGATCTGTCGGGAAAGGTCAGGATCACCCTTGTGGGCAGGCAGCCAGGTCTTGACTTTCTTCGGCCTTATGTGGATTGCCTCATGGACCTGGAGGGATCGGGATGGCATCGGCTCTTCATGGATCCACCTGATGAAAGAGGCCTCCCCGTATCCACCGCGAGCTCGGTGATCGCTTTTTTCAAGGATGAACACCGCGTGATCCGGCATAATCTCGAACACTCGCTCCCTGGCGCCGATATTCATGTCTTCCGGTCTGTCCCCTTCGAGAGCGAACAGATTCATGTGGCCGAGCACCTGGCCCGGCGCCTGGCGTCTGCAGGCCTGCCCGTAAATCCGAGGCAGTGCATGGACACAGTAAAAAGAGGGATCTTGCGTCAAGAGACAACCCGGTCGGAAGGAAGAAGGGCGATCGTATTTCACCCGGGATCAGGTTCTGTCCAGAAGAATCATCCCCCTGGGTTCTGGATCGATCTGATGAGCCGGTTCAGGCAGGACCTCCTGCTGAAGAAATGGAGACATGTCCTCCTCCTGGGACCGGCCGAGCAGTCCCTGCATCCCTTTTTTGCCCAAAACTTCCGACCCGAGGATGGAGAGATGGTACGTTCACGGGACACGGACCTTCTCCTCAGGACCCTTGACAGGGCCGCTTTGTATGTGGGCCATGACAGCGGCGTCACCCACCTGTCAGCCATGCGATGCGTTCCCACCGTGGCCCTTTTCAAGGACAGCGACGCGGCCCAATGGGCGCCCCTGGGCCCCTATGTGCGGTTGGCGCACGGACGGCAGACCGGCCCCGGCTTGATCGACGAAGTCCTTTGCGCGGCCCGGGATCTTGTTTTTCAGGGGTCTCTTTCCGGCCCCGAACGATCCATGCCGCGTCATTTAGAGGCTATAGAGTGATGACCTTGTCGGCCAGTTGCATGGCCGTGACAATGTCGAGCATATTGGTGGTCTCTCCCGCCTGCTTTTGATCCAGCAAGTTGAAATGGGTCAGACAGGTGCCGCAGACCAGGATATGGATACCCGCCTTCTCGTGCTCCTGGATAATGGGGAGCATCTCCGAGCCCTTGATGGTGAGCTTCACCCCGTTGTTAACAAAGACCAGACGCCACAATTCCGGCCCCATTTCCTTTAGGGTCTTGAGGAAGCTGATCATGAGCTTGCGACCCAGCACATCGTCGCCGTGACCCATGCAGTTGTTGGTCACCATGACCATGATCTTTTTGTGTCCGGCCTCTTGTGTCTCAGGCTCAATTGGTTCAGCCTCCCGGACATCCCCCCCGACGCCGGTGATATGAAATTCGCCTCCCACCTCCTGGATGGACACACTCAAGTGCTGAGAAGTCATAAACCGGGCCACATTCTGCTTGGAGGCCTCGTTGTCCACCACCACCTTGATGACTTGGGGGTGATCTTTTTCCAGGGCCTCCTTGGTCTGCAATACCGGTGCAGGGCATGCGAGCCCCCGGCAGTCGATTTCCTTGATCATATCGTTACCTGTTACCCAATGTATCTCAACCGTCCAACAGCGGGAACCCCATTGCCGTTCTCAAGCCGGCATGACGGCCGCAACCCAAAGGTGAGAACAAAAGCCTGCCCCTCATCTACCCATGAGGGTGAACCTCTGTGAGAGGGGCGTCCTCGGCCGCGAAGGTCGAGGCTTGAAAGCCTCTCCCACAAAAACATGGCAAAACCTGGCTTATCCCCGCGTAGACGTTGCCGACATGGCTTTTAATCCACCACAATCCGCTCCCTGGGGCCGTCCGTAACCTCCCCGATCACAGATGCTGCCTCCATCCCCTTTTTCCTCAACTCAGCGACCAGATCATCGGCCCGGTCAGGGTCCACCCCGATCAGCAGACCCCCGGATGTCTGGGGATCGAAGAGGATATCCTGAATAAGGCGATCCGCTGAAGGATCAAAGTCGACCATGCATTCCCGGAACTCACGGTTCTTGTAGGCCCCCGCAGGCACCAGGCCCATCGATGCATATTCCACCGCCTCGGGCAGGATGGGGACATCCCTGCTTGCCAGTCTGACGCCGAAGGGCGTATCGCAAATCATCTCGGCCATATGCCCCAGCAGGCCGAAACCGGTTACATCGGTGCAGCCGTGAACCGGATACCGGCTCATGACCTCCGCCGCATCCCGATTGAGAGTCGCCATCAGCCGGGTCGCCTGCTCAATAATTTTTGCAGAGGCCAGTCCCCCCTTAATGGCCGTATTGACGATCCCGGTGCCGAGGGGCTTGGTCAGGACAAACCGGTCCCCGACCCTCAAATCCTTCTTGGTCAGGATCCGGTCCGGGTGGATAAACCCTGTCACCGAGAGCCCGTATTTGAGCTCCTTGTCTTCCACGCTGTGACCCCCCACCAGGACCACCTCGGCCTCCCGGATCTTGTCCACCCCGCCCTGAATGATCTGACGGAGGATGGCGATATCCATGTCCTTGACCGGAAAGGCCACCAGGTTCATGGCGGTTTTGGGAACGCCCCCCATGGCATAGACGTCGCTTAAGGCATTGGCCGCGGCAATCTGTCCGAACCAGTACGGATCGTCCACGATGGGGGTGAAAAAATCCACGGTCTGGATCAGGGCGATCTCATCCGTCACCTTGTACACGCCGGCATCGTCCGCCCGCTCCAGCCCCACCAGCACATTCTCATCGGTCGGGAAGGTTATCCCGCACAAGGCCCGGTCCAGGTCCCCTGGAGGAAGCTTGGAGGCTCATCCCGACCCGGCAACCGTCTCTGTCAACCGAAGCGCCTTTTTCTCAGCCATTGCGTTTACCTTTCATCATTCATTCCTTTGTGTCTGTCCTGCCGTCTGGGTCACGTTACGCTGAATGGCCTGTACCCCTCCGGCACATAGGGCCTCTCAACGGTCCCCAGGCGATGACCCATCAAGGTGGAGCGATTAACGCAGTTAAGCATCATGAGCATCAGGTCCTTGCCCCTGAGAAACCCAAGGCACCCTCTGGCCGCGCTGATTTCATCAAACCGGTCCACATCGTCTCGCCTCACCTCCGGACCGGCCATGCACACGGGCACCGGTTCTCCCGAGTGAATCAACGCGGACGAACTGGGCGTGGAATGATCGGCCGTGACCACCGCCAGGATGTCGTCCTGTTGCGCTACGGCCTTTATCAGTTCACCCAGGCCCTGGTCCAGCGAGGCGATAACGTCCCGTTTCAAGACAGGATCTTTTCCATGGGCCGCCTCATCCGGGGCCTTGGTGTGTACATGCACAAACCCATGCTCCGCATCTGAAAGGGCCATGCGGATGCGCTCCATCAGGTCTTTGCCGGGATCTTTTCCGTCCGCGACCCTCACCGCAGTCAACCCCAGCTCCCGGGCAAGACCCATATAAATGGCCCCTGAAGCAATCATCATCCCCCTGGGACCCCACTTATCGTGAAACGCTTCCTGCAGAACGCGTCGGCCGGCCCGCTGGGTGGCCAGAAAATTGGCCTCGGGAAGCCCGTTTTCCAGGCGATCCCGGTTCACCCCGTGCGCAGACAAAACCTTGTGGCAGTGGGTCAGATAGCGATTGAGGGCACGGGCTGTCTGTTCGGCCTTTTCCGGTTCGGGATTTCCAGACATGGCAAGGACCTTTGCCAGGGGCGTGCCGATCATCATGGTATCACAATCAGAGATATACGGTGAGACAGGTCCGCGCACCACGAGAATGGCGTCGTTGGGGCCGGTTCGGTGGAGGTCGAAACGGATCCCGCCCGCATCATAAGGCGTGATTGCCGAGTAGAGGCGTCCGATCTCCCCCGCACGCCCCTGGATATCCCTTCTGCTGTGAGAAAGGACCGGCATGCCGTCATGCACGTTAACCCCGGAAAGATGGGCCAGAGACAGGACATCCTCATCTTGAAAAGGGACACCGTACCCCACTGCCTCCAGAAGCCCCCTGCCGGGAAAATCGGCCAGATCATATCCAAAAAGGAGGTAATGGGCTGTCTCGCTGGGGAAGCACTGTCCTGTCCGTGCCGCATGCCACAGACCGTTGCTCCCCATCTGGGCCAGTCGGTCCAAATGCGGCGTATGCGCGGCCTGCAGGGGGGTCCGATCGGCGAGGACCTTATATGAGCGGTCCCCCAGCCCATCTAAAAGGACAAGTATGGTCTTCATGTTCAGCCTTCCCGGCCTTTACCGTCACGAGGAAGCAATAGAAGATGAAGATGCTGTCTGGCGTCGGAGGGATGCATCTTCGGATGGCAACCAGGCCTCAATCACCCGTTTTGTCTGAAGCAGCCCATCGGGTTCTCTGATCTCAATGACCCACCAGTCGCACCCCGCCTTTTGGAGGAGCGACAGTCGGTCTGCCATATCCTCCCCGTTATCGGGCGGCAGGTGCCCCTGTCCGGGGACCTCCGCGTGGTACACATGGGCGTTGAAAACCCTGCCCGGGTGAGGGCTCACAAAATCCTCGACCGTATACTGCAGGCTTCTCACCGATTCGCATACATAGGCATGCCCGATATCGAACGTCACGCCTGCCCCGCTCTGCCGGATCAGCTTTTCAAAGAGATTCGGCCTGCTGGTCCACCCCCATGCCAGGTTTTCGAGACATACCGTGACCCGGTGCGAGGCCCCGAACTGGACCAGACGTCTCAGGTTGTCGAGGGTGGTCTCCCACGAAAGCGGCCCTGTGGAATCAAGTCCCAGGCCGATATGGATGGAGAGGTACCGTCCTCCCACCTTGGAGACCAGCCGAATGATCCGGCAAAAGAGCGCCGCGGCATTTGCTGCGATATCAGGGTCGTCGTGCCCCAGATCGATCTGGTGAAAAGGGCAGTGATAGCGCACCTCAAAAGGCAACAGCCCGGCCTGTTCTCTTGCCCAACGCGATTCTTGCAGGGGCGTCTTGGGGAGATCTTCCAGGGCAAAGGACCAGTCAATCCCCGCAAACCCGTTTTCGAGGGCGAACGCCTTGATCTCCTCGACCTCGGGAAACATGTTGCACATAACCAGCCTGGGTTTCATTCTCTTCTCTTCACGGTCTTTAAAATGCGGCCCGCGATTTTCACATGATCCGGAATCCGACCGCCTGCGTATGCCGCGACTATCTCCCGCGTCACAGGCACGGCAAATGTCTCCAGATACGCCGCGGCCTGTCTCGCAGACACACTTACGACCCCATCCGCCCCCCGGTAATTGCCCGAGAGGACGCAGCCCAACTGCTCCTTGCCCTCTTCCCATTCAAATCCGAGAATCTCCCGGATCCGGCCGCCACCCGATACATGCCGAAGCGGCAACAAAAGCCGCACCCCGAATTCCCTGGCAAGGCCTTCATAACGACTCAGGGCCCCCTCAACCTGATTGATCTTGATGACGCCGTCATGGCTTTCCCGCTCGCCTGCAATGATGGGGATTTTTCCCAGCGACATAGACAGGGGAATGCGGGCACTGTGGAGATACAGGTGGCACCCGATGCAGGGCGACACAAATCCGAATCTGGCGATCAGCTCGCCCATAAAGCGGCCGTTCAAGGCCTGCCAGAACCGGGGGGAACCCATGACCAAAAGGGGGTGAACGCGGACCTGCGGGAGGCGATCGGCCAGCCGCTTCACCGCATCCGCCACGCTCGACCACGTGCCATGCTCTGTCCCGGTATAGACATAGGTGGGAAGGAGGTCCGTAAATCCCTCCTCCTCAACAGCCCTGGCCGCAGCGGCCACGCTGTCTCGGCCGGCGATTTCCACCATGGCTGGCCTTTTCGCGGACCGGCAGGCTTCAACACACTGAGGCAGGAACATCCAAGGCGGGATATCGACCACACATTCTGGCTTATCACGAAAACGATCTGAAAGCCTTGGATCAGGAACTTCCATATCTCATCCACAGATGACGCAGATTTACGCAGACAGTCTCCTCCATCTTCACCCCGTGCAATCCGCCTTTGCCCTTGTTTCACCGGGGCCACAATCCCCCAATTCCTCAACCCCTTAATCCACGACCGCTTTTAGATCGGCCATCAGCCGGTCCAGGTCCAGACGGTATTTCTTTGCCACATCCCGGACCGATTCAAACAAGGACTGACAGCAGATGCACGCACCCGCCTGGGCGTCGTATCGCTTGAAGACGGCCTCAGTTTCGCGCCAGCGGGAAACCACATCCAGGACCTTCATCTGTTCGTGAAGGCGTTCATTGCTGTCACACATGACCATGCCCCGACTGGATGCTGTGCTCTTTCAGGATATGCTCCAGGGCTGCGGGAATCTGCCTGACAATGTCCATCACCTGGGTAGCCGGCGTGGGACGCGCCATCTGGCCCGCCAGCCGGTTGGCCCGTGCGGCCAGCGCAGCGGCCTCCTTTACCTCGATGCCGGACCCGATCAGGGCCGCCACAATGCCCGTTACCGTATCGCCGGTCCCCCCGATCGCCTCCATGGCCGCTTCTACCGGCGCATCGATGGTCGCATGAATCCCCTCTTCATCGGCGACATAATCGGGCTGGCCCTTGACCAAGAGGCAGCGGGCCGCATTTTTATGCCGATAGGCGCGTTCCATCAGGGCTGGGGCCTTCATGTCCTCGTGCAGGATAAACCCCCTTGTATAAAACGGGTGGGGGGCCTCTTCGTCGGCCAGAAAGGCCAGTTCCCCCACATCCGGGGTGAACAGGTCATATTCACGGGCCTCCCCGCTCATCTTGGCGGCATACATAAACCCCGCATCTGCGATGAGGACCGGCCGGGGCCTCATCTCCTGGAGCTCGAACAGCACCCGGTTGTGCCAGTCCACGTCCGGCTGGAGGTAGTGAAAGGCAATGGCGCTGATATCCCCATTGAATGAATGCTCGGTCAGCCGGGCATAAAGTCGGCGACTCCCCTCTCCGAGTCCGATATCGCCCACCAGATATCCCGTTAGGGCTGGCTGTCCCAGGACCTCGCCTGCCTTGATTGCTGCGGCCACAAGGGCCGGGGTCCCCCGGTTGACCGGGGCCCGGACCCCGTCAATGGAAATCCATTCGCCATCCAGTACAACCTTGCCGACAACGAGGGGAAACCCCTCCTCCGGAACCGTGCCCGCCACCGCTAACATCGACGTCTCATCTCCTCATACGCCAGTTGAAGGGCATACCCGCAAAGGGTATGGCCGATCGTCTCAGGGGCCGGGGCGTCTGCCAGCGGTTTACCCACCATCTCGTGGGCCAGGTAGGGGACATCCGGGCACCCACCTCCTGAGACGTTTACCACGGCGAGGGTCTCCTTATCAACCGTCAGTTTCATATTGGCGGCCCGCACCATGAGAAATCGGCCATAGTCTTTGGTCTGAAAGATATCCACCGGCTGCAAAAGCGGGCTGGTCACCGGGACTACCTGAAGCGGCCGAGCGCCCGCTGACTCGAGACGCCGTAGGATATTGAGTTCCTCGATCAAGGGAAACTCGATGACCAGGTCGCAGCCCGTCCGAATCTCGGCCGGTGGACCCATGACCCGAATATTCCATCCTGCCTCCTTGAGAACCGCTTCGGCCCGGATCACTTCGCTCGTGTGTTCAAACACGAGGATGCCACGGCCCTGGGGATCGATCTTCCGTAAGTTCCTGGACCCATTCTTTTTGAAAAACGACAGGATCGACACCTTCAGCTCCTGGCCACCGTAACCCGGTAGCCTTCTCCCTCTTCTTTGACATCCTTGACCGTCCATCCCTTGCTCTGGGCGGCACGGCTCACATTCTCCTTGGAGGTATCTGTATCCACCAGGATCTCGATCTCCCCTTGGGAGACCCGCTTGATCTCATCCATGGTCATCAGGACCGGCTGGGGACAACTGAGCCCCCGTGCATCGACAATCGTACCCATCTCCCGTCTCCTTATGATGCGCGTTTTCTCATGGTAAAACCGATGAACAGGCAGACCAGGAGCCCGATAACGGTGGCCGCAATTCCGTGCGGGCCCACGCCGTTGGGCGAGCTGGCCAGGCCGAAATTATGGGCAAACCCGGCCCCCACTATCATTCCGAAGACAAACACCGCGGCATCGCCGTCCCCCTCGCCCGCCAGAAAGAGCTGACGGCCAGGACACCCCCCGGCCAGGGCAAAGGCGAGCCCCGCCAGAACCATGCCCCCGAAATTCCAAACAGACATGGTGTGGGCCACCGGTTGTTTGGCAAACCCTGGATGAAACTGACCCACGATCAGGTTGGTAATGGTTGCCGCCGCCACAAGGGTCAGTAGGCCGTAGAACAGATGGGCCTGCCGAAAAAGAATCAAATCGCGAAAGGCGCCCATGGTACAGAAGCGGCTCCGCTGAGCGACAAATCCCACAGCGAGTCCCACCAGAAGAGACACAATCAGAGGGGCGTGCATGGCCCCCGGTCCCTTCAGGCTGTAAAACAAGACGCCGCTCTTGGCTTCCCCCTTGACCTGGGGAAACAGGAGCATGAGGATCAGAAAGCCGATCATGGTCAGCGGGAGCAGCCACCCGACCGAGGCGTAGGTCTTTTCGGTCCGGCCCAGGTTATACCCCTTCTTGAGGAACAGGGTCCCGATCCAAATGCCGAAAATGAGGCCTCCCAGTCCAAAAATGGCGTTTCCGTCGCCCCCGGCCAGACGGAGGAGTGCCCGCCAGGGGCATCCCAAAAAAACCAGGGCCCCGATCATGGCAAAGGCGCCCAGGATGAACCTCACTATCGGCGCCGATCCGACGCGTGGTCTGAACTCCTTAAAGAGATAAGCGGCGATCAAAGACCCCAACACGAATCCAATGATCTCCGGCCGCATATACTGGACCACTGCGGCACGGTGAAGGCCCACTGCGCCAGCGATATCCCTCTCAAAGCACGCCACGCAGATCCCCATATTTCCCGGGTTGCCCCATTTCTGCAGCAATGGCGCAAGGACCCCGATAAAGGCCCCCACCCCGATGATTCCCCCCCGAGTCGCAAAGACATTTCTCATCCCACCCATCCAGCACCTCCCTTTTCCTATCCCGAGATTTTTAGACGATCCCACCCTGCATGAGGGCAAACCCCGTATTTGGGCGCCGTAGAGCCCCTGACAGGCCCGCGCAACCACCCGCATTCCAGTGTCGGTGCGGAATGTAAATAGATAGTCTCAATCTGTCAAACTGGAAATTCCGATAGATTCGATGCGTGGCATTGGAAATTCCTATGAGAATCCTGTTGGAGCGGCACGTTCATGTCGCCCGATAGAAGCAAAAATCACGCTATTCTCATTTCGGCAAAATGGTCATGTTGGAGCGGCCCGCCCTGGTGCGACTGGTTCGCACCGTCCCAGAACAGACAGGCCGTCATCCGGGTTTTTATAGAGGCGAGGGGCCTGACCATGATCCAGGTCCGGGTTAGGGCTTGCGAGCAAAATGTATCAGCCATTTAAACAGAATGATGACGCCGTCTCTGCTTCATTATGAGAACTGCTTCAAAAAACGGCTTTACATTGATGGTGAGCACCTGTCAAAATACTGTCTGACATGGATAACTGAGGAGCTTGGACAATGAATGCTCAGATCAGAAAATGGGGGTTTAAGGTAAAAAAGGGCGTGCGAATCCCGGGTCTGGCTCTCATGTTCATATGCGCCGCCGGGCATTTTTTGGCATGGCCTGCGTGGGCAGAAACGCCCGTTATGATCACGGTCAGCATCCTTCCTCAAAAACATTTTGTGGAGCGGATCGGGGGGGATCGCGTCTCGGTATCGGTCATGGTCCTTCCGGGGGCAAACCCCGCCACCTACGAGCCCAAGCCGAGGCAGATGGCGGACCTGACCCGATCCAGGATCTATTTTGCCATCGGCGTCCCCTTTGAGACGGTGTGGCTGGACCGCTTTGCCCATGCCAGCCCCAAGATGGAGATCGTTTCGACACAGGAAGGGATCGAAAAAATCGTCATGGAGGCCAGGCACACCCATGAAAACGAAGATGCCCACAGGCGATATAAGGCTCATGCCGAGGCCAGAGATCCCCACATCTGGCTTGCGCCGCCTTTGGTCATGATTCAGGCCCGGCATGTCATGCGCACCCTGATCGCAGTCGATCCTGCAGGCAGGGCTGTCTATGAAGCCAACTACCGGCAATTCATCACAGAATTGGTCGATCTTGACATAAAAATAGGGCGTCTGTTTTCCAATGTGAAAAGGAACAACCGTTTTATGGTATACCACCCTGCCTGGGGATATTTCGCACAGGCCTACGGCCTTGTGCAGATACCGCTTGAAACCGAAGGGAAAAGCCTGACCCCGCGGGCACTTCAACGATTGATTGACCAGGCCCGGCAGGAGGGCATCCGAGCAATCTTTGTTCAGCCCCAGTTTTCCACCAAGAGCGCAGAGGTCATTGCCCGGGCAATCAACGGAAGCGTCATCCCGGCCGACCCCCTGGCCTTGGACTGGGCCAACAATCTTCTGAAGGTAGCCGGGCAGTTGAGGACCGAGCTCAGATGACCATGAACTGACATAGGCCCGAGCACGGACCCATCATTCACCTGGACATGGACGCCTTTTATCCGGCCGTGGAGATCCGGGACCATCCTGAACTGAGGGGAAAAGCCGTCATTGTAGGGGGCGGCAGGGAGGGGGGGTCTTTCTTCCAGTGACGATGGGGCGATACAAAGAGGTGTCGCGGCAGATATTCGAGATCTTTCACCCTTTGGATCCTGTGCGGCCTTGCCTTGAGTCGTTATTCCATAAGCGATCTCAACTCGCTGCATCAAGATTCTGAACATACGCGATCTTTTCGCTCTGAATATCATATGCCCGCTCTATCATTTGTTCCGGACAAGTGAACAAATCGCTTTCCGGGAGTTTCAGCATCCCCATGAGCCGTTTTATCGCGGCGTCGTTTTCCTCGAGCGCGCCGTTTTCCAGGATATGGCGGATTCGCATTCCTTTGTCGCGCAGATGTCGGCAAACCAGAATCGTCCGATGGCAGGTCACGGGATCCTTTTCCGAACACATCAGGGCAATGCGATAAGACGCCATCCCTTGACGGACCCTGTTGAGCCCCTCTTGAAACAGGCGTGTCCGGGCCAGTCGATCGTAGCGGACCTTTCCCTTCTCGTAACATCCCGGATCATCGGTCCGGGGCCCGAGCTCTTTCCCCAGAAACACATAGGCAATGCCGTTCTGTTTCAGCTCGGACTGCAGGTTCTCGCGGGTGAACTGGGGGTTGTAGCGGCTGTATGGGTCTGATCGCACGTCGGCAACGGCAGTGATGCCGTGCATCTTGAGCAGGCCAATAAATCCGTCCATGGGATGCGTGGAGTGGCCGATGGTGAACAGCTCTGCCACAGTTTTGTGCTCCTATTCGAAGGCTAAGCGGGACTTCACAGCCAGGCTATTTTGGCAAGTCATGGAAAATGCTACGCTCTATTACCTTTACAAGGGATTTCTGCACTTGAAATCCACGAACTCCTGAATTGCCTTAAAATCCGAGAGGTTTTGGGTAACCAGTGTTGCACCAATTTGCCGTGTAAGGGCTGCAATACATACATCGCTGTAAATGCGAGGAATCTGAGGGTCTAATTTTCCGATAGACCGCAGTTTCTGACAAACTTTACCGATCAGAACCTGGGTCGAAACCGATGGGGCCACTAGCCTCCCCAAACGAATAAATGCGGCGCCAAAAACACTCAGGTGACGAATTTCCCTTTTCCCTTTAGCGCCTATCCAAAGCTCATGTAAAACAGGGTGAACGAGATACATAACCTTGTTGAACCCATTGATCTCATTACGATAAAGGTTCTTATTGAAAATGCCTATGTATATATTGGTATCGAACACGACTTTTTCCTGCATGTATCAAACCTCGTCAAATTCGAAACTTCCCGCATCCTTAAGCGTCACTTCCGCTATTTGGAGGTCGACATCAAACTGCCTCAGCACGGCGTTTATCGCCTCTTTTTCGCTCTTTGCTTTGAGCGCTATCCTGATGCGATTAATTTGATCCTGGTCAAGCTCAATGGTTTTTTTTACAAGCGCCATTTCGTTCCCCCATTTAAGCCGTAAAATACGGCTGTTTTATATGGTTTGATTCTAAAAAATGTAAGGCCTTCCCGTCAAGCATTTAAAGATCACCCGATCCCCACAATCCCGGCCACCAGTTTGTAGCAGAAACCTTCAAAGGGCTCGCCGATGCTGATAGTGAAATACACGGGGGCCTCTGCAATCGGGTAACGGCCGATATCGTGGTTGAAATATCGGCTCTCAATCACCGGATCGGTTACCGGCAGGGAATATTCCTGTCCTCTGTAGAGAAATCGCGTGCGGAGCCGTTTCAGGAGTTGCGGGCCTTCCTCAACGATGATTTCGGCCCTCTCAGGCTGAACAAAGACGAGTGATGATCGAATCTGCTGTCGGGTGAGCTCTTCAGGCATTCGGTCATTCGAACCGCTCGCACTGGAAAATCCATTCACCCATAGGGTATCCACGGTGTCGCACAATTCATGCAGTCTTGAGGCAGGAAAGACGCCAGTCCTCTGCCACGTTCTGCCATCCACCAGATAATTTTCCGTCTGGTAAGCATGGGGGTGTCTCCGGCCCAGCGACACGGTCATGATATCGAGCAGCCGGGGTACATTCCCGTCCATGTATTGGATTTCTTCTACGGACAGTTCACCTGTTTCGTTTTGTGCAACGGGCCGTATCCACTCCCCAACCCGACCCCCGTCAAGCACCTTGCCTGCAATGCATCGGCCTGAATATTTTCGGGAGTTGGCCAGGCAGATAATATCCCGGATATTCGGCAGGCATGTGGAAGGCCCCGCATCGACGACTGAAATGCCATTTTGGATCACATAATGTAGTCTGAGGATCTTGAGCTCTTCATAATCCACGGCCCCGTCAAAGGCGTCGAACACCGGCCTCAGTCGGTAGCAGCCCAGGTCCTCAAAGCGTTTCAAAACTGCTTTCTTCTCCTCTGGAGCGAGCGTTGACATGGACAGAAACGCGTCCGCGGACTCGGCAAGCTCATGCCCTTCTTGCGCATATGTGTACAGATGATCGATGACCGTGCCCTGTTTGATGTTGAACCGCTCCATGATTTGAGTAACAGACGCACCGGCATTAAAGAGCCCACCGATCATATGGTAGAGCTTTTTCGCTGTTGAGACCGGTCTGCGAACGTGTGGTTGCGGAGTATTCCTGCCAGTCTCCTTGATCCCGTGTGCCTTGCAGTATTCCCCGATGATATCCATAAAGAGCGGGCCGTATGTATCCAGTTTGACCGCGCCGACCCCGTGGATGGTCATCAGGCTGGTCTTGCTCTGCGGAAAAAAGGTGGCCATCTCCATCAGGGTCCGGTCGGGAAAAATTACATGGGGCGGGACATTGGATGCGTCGGCCAGCCGTTTGCGCTCCTTTTCGAGAAGATCGAAGAGGGCTTTGTCATAGTCCCGATCTTCTTGTATAGCAGGCTCAGCCCGCTGTTCATCCAGCCGCCCCAGGACCTTTTCCTCTCCCCGCATAACCTTCCATGCCTTGTCGGTAAGGCTCAATCCCCCGAACTCCATATCCTGGAGCAGGAGCTTTTTCTGGATGAACTGACGCGAAAGATGGAACCACTCCTTCCTGGAGTATTCCTGACCGACGCCGTACGTTGAAAGCTTGTCATGACCGAGTCTAAGCACTTTTTTGGCTTTGGAGCCCCGCAGGACATCAATGATGTGCCCGGCCCCGAACCGCTCTCCGGTCCGCTTGACGCAGGAGAGAAACTTCTGGGCCGGAATGGTGATGTCGGTGAGGTCTTTTTCATCGGTCAGACAGTTGTCGCAGGCCCCGCAGTTCTTTTGGGTATAGCTCTCCCCGAAGTAGTCGAGGAGGGGGATGCGCCGGCACATCTCTGTCTCGATAAATCCCAGGAATGCATTGAGATGAATATTGGCAATGCGCTGTTCGTGGGAGTTTTTCTGATTGATGAAGTGTTTGATCTTCTGGATGTCGGCATAGCTGAAAAGGAGGAGACAGTGGGCCGGGAGCCCGTCCCGTCCGGCCCTGCCAATCTCCTGGTAGTACCCCTCCATGTTTTTGGGAAGATCGTAGTGGACCACGAACCGGACGTTGGGCTTGTCGATCCCCATGCCGAATGCAATGGTGGCCACCATGAGCTGGACATCGTCTTTGATGAACCGCTCCTGATTTTCGTTCCGGTCCGCATCCGACATGCCCGCGTGGTAGGGCCGAACCGAGTAACCCCTCAGGGCGAGGATTTCGGAAAGATCATCCACCTGACGGCGCGAAAAACAGTAGATAATCCCGGACTGCCCCGGGAATTCCTCGATGAATTCGATCGTCTGGGACAAGGGGTCGATCTTGCGCGCCACGCGGATGAAGAGGTTTTCCCGGTTGAAGCTGCCCACAAACTCATTGGAGTCCCTGAATCCGAGGCTGGTCTTGATATCTTCCCGCACCCGGGGCGTGGCCGTGGCGGTCAGGGCGACGCACACGGCGTCCGGGAAACGACCCCTCACCTCCGCGATCTGCCGATACTCCGGCCGGAAGTCATGGCCCCACTCTGAAATGCAGTGGGCCTCGTCAATGGTGAGGCAATCAATATTAAGCGACGAAAGAAGGGTCAGCATGTTGGGCCGCAGGAGGGCCTCGGGGGCCATGTAGAGCAGCTTGACTGTCCTGTCCTTCACGGCCTGCACGGTGCGCCGATATTCCTCAAGGGACAACGAACTGTTCAAAAAGGCGGCGGGGGCGCCGGCCTGGATGAGTTGCTCCACCTGGTCCTTCATCAGAGAGATGAGCGGGGACACCACGATGGTCAGTCCCGGAAACAGGAGCCCCGGTATCTGGTAACAGAGCGACTTGCCGCCCCCCGTGGGCATAATGACCAAGGTATCATGCCGATTCAACACATTGGCAATGATTTCCGACTGAAGCGGCCGGAATTCATCGTAACCGAACACCTGTTTAAGGATATGCTTTGTCTGGTTTACCATGCGTCTGCCCCTTATATAGCCTCACTTGCCCGGATCAAAACATATTCCATTGTCTGACACTTTTTGAAAAATATGTTGAAGGTCGGCTATCAATAGCGCAACCTTTGAAGCGGTTTCGTGGAACAATAGCCCGATCACGCCCTTGGCCTTGGACAGGGCTTGGGTGAAATTGATTTGATAGTCATACTTCCTGTGTTGATGCTGCTGACGTAACGCATTATTGCCTGGGAATGCCATGATCCACACAAGGTTTTTCGTGAAGACCTTGGCGTGAAAATCCTGATACACGGAAAGGACAGACTTGCCAGAGAAGTTTTCCAGCTCAAGGCGGCATTTCATGGTCTTATAATCTTCTTCCACTGGCCATCTGAGATGATATAGATCATGAAAGATTTCTATGGGATATTTGTCCATATCGAGAAGAGAGGTAATCAGCACCTCGACCTGGCCATTATTTTCAACGCGGACCAGACGGAGCTTCAAGGGTGCCATAGACAAACCCATTCGCTCGCAATATACGACAGAGGTGGCGGGGATAGGCAGAGAAATGATTTTCTCAGCCACGCCCGAGTGAAAAAATTTTCTGACGGCCTTCCATTTGGCACATGATATCCTGGCGCAGAACTGGGCATCCTTTGAGAGGATCAGACTGAACAGCCACCATGCGGGGTATCCTCTATCCAAAAGGATCAAGTCACCGGACCTCACGTTGAGCAGATGTTGTGCTGCCAGGGTACGTTCTCCGGAGCCTTTTGGATAAATGAGAGCATCAACCGTGGTTTTGTTGAGGACGTCGAAAAGCTGGGAAACTCTTGCCATGGGTGAAGGGTTTCCTTGACGTACTCCCCATAAACCAAAATGCTCTGCAATCGCCTTGATGTGAGGTAAGCGTACCGTAGAGCCATCGATAGCCAGCAATCGAAAGCCCATCCACGTGATGGTGTCAAAGCTCTTTTCAAAATAATTGACCAGATGCTGGTTCAACTCGATAAAGGCTTCGAATTTCAATTTCATTCGGGCCTTTGCCAGGGCGACTTTTGAAACGACTCTCTGAGCGACATCAAAGCGGTTGATGGCTTTAAAGAACTTATCCAGTTCATCCTGGTAGGATCCTTTGACGAAGTTGAGGAGAAAAGCGATTAAAACGTGGAAGGGAAGTTTTCTTTGGCGAGTGAAATTCTTCTGAGAGAAACGGTTGCGGTCAACAAAATCCGATGAGGTGATAGTTTTTCTAATAAATTCGACAACATCGGCACACATTTTGGAAAGCAGGTTCTGTGCCAAACCCGATAACTTTTTGAGATATTTTTTGCATGGTATGCTCCTTTCGTAACGATAAGGGGTTGTTGCTATTGAAAGTGAGCATACCATGTTTATATCCCTAAATCAATACTTTTATTCAATATTTTTAACTGATTAGATAGAAATAAGCCCTTAAGTTAATGACATTGAGTTGTAACCAGTTAGTGTCAGATTGCCAAGGGTATGAAGCCAGGCCTCACGGATTCTCTCCCATTCAACACCCAGCGCCTCTTTCCAATGTTTGGATAAGTTTTCGTTCTGCGGTAGAATATGCTCAATAGTGTACTCAGATAGGGCTACGATCTCTTTACGCCCATAATTCTCAAGCCGTCTCAACCAATAGCTGCGGCTCCGGAAATTATAGAGATCACGGACCTGTAATTCCCGTTTGAACTCCTCGTCGCTTGGGAAACGTCGATAAGAAGGCAGCAGGACCAAGTGGGCTTTAATGCTCTCTAAGTACCTATCCTTTTTTAAGATCTTTGAAAACGTCGCAAAGGTCTTGTTTAGCGAGTTTGTCGGGATATTGCAGATAGCACGCCGAAAAACGTAGGCTTCGATTAGCCGAACAGCTTCTATAAAATCCTGCTTTGATAATATGTCCTCAGCATAGTCATTTTGTTCGCACGGTGCGCATAAACATTGATCATCACCAGTCTGCAGTCGCACTTCTTTTCCTCGCGATACAGCTCAACAAAAGCGTATCTATCCGGGGGCGGCAGCACTTCCCCTCCCGACCCGAGGATCTGGATCACCCGCGTCTCCTTCTCACCTAACACTTTAAATTTACATATAAATAGCCGCATGTGGCTCTATCTCCTTACCAGCTTGGGTCCCAACCATGTCACCATCCTCTTCCTTCACAGCGAAAGGCTGCACGAACGAGCTGGCGCTCATGCCTAAGCCTGTCGCCAGACTGAGGATGTCGTGCTCACTGACAATGGCGGGAAATCAGTCCTCCCGTTCTTCAAGAATAATTCGCGTTGCCATCTGGGCGGCAGACCCGACCACCTTGCTGCAATAATCCATCATGCCGAATTCCATGGCCGCCTTGAATTGCTTGGGACTGAGCAGGTTGAACCGCCGTCCCATCAAGGACGTCTGCAAGTCGGCGCATCGGCAGGTCCCGTACTTTTCCACAAAGGCATCATGGAGTTCTTTGACCAACAGATACGATCTCATCGGCTTCATCATATCTGAAAAGTCGCACCGTTCCCTGCCGAACAGATATCCGATGGCCAGGGCCCCACCGACCAGGGCCCCGCAGGACCCGTCTCCGGTCAATCCCAACCCGTCAGCCAGTCCGCTGGCCGATCTGAAGACATCGTCATTGTCGATCTCTAATGCGTCGAAGACAGCCGCCAATGCGGTCTGGGCACAGCCCGTGCACTCCCTCTCGTATTTCTCCCCCAGGCCATAGGCCTTCGCTTCAAGTTCTTCGATGCTTGATTCCATAATGATCCCCTTTCGTTTCAGATTCTCTTGGCAGACCGTTTGAAGGCCTATCCCAGGAGAATCCGTTATCGGCCCAGATCCAAAAATCTATTGTCACCCTATTGCCCCGCTTTTTGTTGTGAACAACAGGAAAGCCCTCAGCAAATCCAGATCCTACAGTGTGCTTTATCAATGGGAATACTTCCTTACCTTTAGGCATTTTAGATCACTTCAGTCACTTCTTGGGTCGCGGGCACAGCCCGCATTAGACCGGACAGAACTCGAATGAGAGGGAACCTTCCTCTCCCGGCACTGACTGCCGAACCCGAAGGTGTCCGAGCCAGTTCTGGTCGTCGGTCTCGGGAAAATCCTCCCGAAAGTGGCCCCCCCGGCTCTCTTTTCGTCTCAAGGCCGCCGCCAGAATCAGGATTGAGGCCCGGGCCGCAAGACGGAGTTCCAGTAACCCCTGCATATCGGATGGATGATCCGGCTCAGAAAGGCTCATGAGTTCAGCGCGGATGTCCTTTACGACGCCCAGGGCCCGTGTAAGGCCCTCTTGGTTTCTGATGATCCCCCCTTCTTCCCACATGGTTTTCTGAAGCCTGCTCTTGAGCCGGGGCAGAATTGCAGCAGCCTTCTCGGACCGGGGACCGAATCCGGGTCCAGTGAGGTGATCGATAATATCCTTCTCTGCAAGGCCGGAATCCCGGCCGGCCCACCCGGCCGCGGCGGTCCCGGCCCGCGCACCAAATACCTGGGTCTCGGTCAGGGCGTTTCCCCCCAGGCGGTTCGCCCCGTGCAGCCCGCCGGTCGCCTCACCGGCCGCAAAGAGACCGGGCACCGTGGTGGCGCCGTTTTCATCGATACGGATCCCTCCCATGGTGTGGTGTGCCATGGGGGCCACCTGGACAGGACGCTCCCGCGCACCGTAGTGTTTCCCAAAGATCTCCCAGGTGGACGCCGAAAACGGGTCTTCCTTCCAGTGTTCCTCGGACACTCCCGTCAGGTCCAGCCAGACCTCCTCTCTCTCCCTGAAGATCTCAGCAAAAAGGACGTGGGAGAGCCGGTCCCTCGCCCGCTCCCCTGCGGGGCGCTCTACGATCCCGTATTTCTCAAGGATGTCTTCCTTGCGGCTGTTAAACAGACGCCCTTTGTCGGCCAGCCGGGGAGGGATCAGAAAGGGCGGGAATTTTCGCTCCGCCAGCCCCAGCGGATAAAACTGCACGAATTCCATGTCCTGAAGTTCCGCACCCCCATCCAATGCCATGGCGTAACCCTCGCCGAACATCCTTTGGGGATTGTCATGACGAAGATAGAGGGCCCCTGCCCCGCCTGTGGCCAGGACCAGGGCCCTTGCCGTAAATGCCATGAACCGGCCCCGGACCGTCGAATAGGCCACAAGGCCGGCCGAGCCCTCCAGGAGCTTCAGTCCGGCGGCCGTCATGCCGCCCATGAACCGGACCCCCATGGCCTTGGCCCTTTCCAGGAGACACTGGACAATGGCCTGGCCCCAGACCGGTGGCCGGCCTTTTGAAAAGAGATAGCCTTTATGGAATTCACCGGCTATTCCCCACGCAGCCAGCTCTTCCAGCCTTTCGGGGCCTTCCTTCACCAACATCTCCACCAGCTCCTTTTGATTGATGCCCCTGCCCGCCTGCAGGGTATCGCGGATGTGGTTATGGGCCTCCTGGGGCCTTGAAACCCCTGCGAATACGCCCGCGCTCAGAATCGTGCAAGTTGCCTTGCCCGGAAGGCCTTTGGAAATCACACACACATCCATACCGGCCTCCCTCGCTGATATGGCGGCCCTGAGACCTGCTGCGCCACTTCCGACGATCAGTACATCGCACGAGATATGTTCCATAATTGATCCTCTGTGGGGGTTTCTAAGTTCACAATTTGCGGGTCCACCGCCCCTCAAAGGTGCTGTTGCCCGAAATGCCTGATCATTATGCACAGCCGAATATGCTCTGGAATCCGGTCATATTGGCAAGTGCCCGTTAGGCGTTCGGCAAGGAAACCATTCAAGAGGGTGCAGCCCGAGGCAAGGTACCCCGTTTGCGGCGTCGCTTGGACCCCGCTATCCAATCTTTGGGATTCCCCATCCGGAAACCTGTTCGACAAATCGTGCGATCCTTCCTGCGGGGGCGACATGCACAAAATAAATATCGTCAGCCAAGGCGGCAACCAGTCTATTTCGCTGATCAGACAGTGCGGCGGTGAGCCGATGCTGCGACGGGTCAAAGGGCGAGAGGATCAAGATCCTGCCAGTGTCAATACCCCTTCGCCATTGCTTTGGGATTCGCATTCGTTCCAGTCCCCGGGCCGGACAGATGATCATCGGCTGAACCCCACGTAACAGGATATTCAGACATTCCTTTTCGATGGGCGAATGAAATCCGCTGATGACGCATCTTCCCTCATCGCGCCATTGTTGCGCCTGGTCCATGGCCTTGAGAATGGCGTGGCCCGGGCAGGCCCTGGAACAAAAAAGAGCGGTCTTAGGGACACTGAGCAGATCCAGACTCCCGGTGGCCCAGAGTCGGACCGGGGCCTCTGTGCCCAAACGTTCGATCAGCAGCACAGGAAAAGCTGGACTGCTTCGATCAATGATTTGCAATGGATGGTCCATGGTCGTGGAAGCGACCTTCAGATTCGAGTGTCCTTCTCGGGATCAAAGAGGCGGTTATTAAGCTATCCTCTCTATTCCCCTCAATTTTTCATCCAGGATCTCAAGATTTCTTTTGAAGCTGGGTAGATGCGGCTTCAGGGCGTCCGGTTCCAGTTTGGCCAGGATGGCAAAAGATCGTTTCCCTTTCTGGTATGCATGCTTACAGCGCCTTGTCGCATGAACCAGTGCGTCTTGGATATCGTGACGATCACGCCTTTCCATATCCTCCAGAGGAGGCAGTGCTGAAACCTGCAATGGGCTTCCGTAATGTCTGATCAGACTGTCACGGTCTGTGATGATCCATGTCTCCATGCAGGTAGTCATGAAAAGCACCTGGTCATCCGCTACACCCGATGGTCTCTCCCAACCGTCCCTGGTGAGCAAATGATCCCAGGCAGCTTCCAAATCGGGCAAAGGTTCCTCGCTGTCTATCATCATGGCGATAACATCTTCCGGAGATCTATTCCCATGCGCCGAACGGAAATCTTCGAAAACAGATCCCCTTCCACCGCAGGCGACCAGGCGCGGCATGTTTCCTTTATACCCGCATTTCTCCAGCAGTTTTCGAAATCCTTCACGGCAGCGGGTGTGCAACTCCTTTGAGTCACCCCCTCCTTCCAGATAGATCACTCGCTTTACCACCGCGTCCCTCCGATCTGACCCTTTGTCCAGAGTTGTCCCAAACGATATTTATCGAGCCATATTGTAAGCTCATCTTTGTTGAGCCGCCGCAACTGCGTCCTCCCCTCGTGCTTTTCACAGACGACAATGGCTTCTGGACGTTCGGTCATGGCATCCACCAGGATATCCGAATGGGTCGTGACAATAAGCTGAGTGCGCTCTGAGGCCGCGACCATCAGATCGGCCAGTTTGGGTATGATGTCCGGATGGAGCCCCAGTTCCGGTTCTTCAATGCAGACCAGCGGCGGGGGAGTCGGGTCGACCAGGATCGCGAGAAGGCAGAGATACCTCAGCGTGCCGTCCGACAACCGTGTGGCCGGTATCACGAAGTCGCCTTCCGTGAAAAACACCTGCACCGTGCCGCCTTCGATGCTGACGTCGAAATCCGTCACCCCCTCGTATAGGTCGCGCAGGCCTTCGAGGATCGCGGCCTTGGCCTTTGGCGTCCGCCTGAGCCGATTCAAAAACAGACCGAGGTTGGAAAAATCCTCCTCCAGACGGTCATTGGGCATATCGGCTTTCTGGGGTTCGCGAAATACGGCCTTCCTGCCGAATACCCATTCCCGGTAGATCCGTATCTTTTCGTATACGTCCGCCAGGTAGCTCAGCTCAGGGTACCCTTCCGGGTCGCGTCGCTGTGCCAGAATCGAGCGGTCCGCATCAACGGTCTCATGGGCCAGAGCCCTTTTTTCCCCCTGGGCAGTGTTGACCATGGGGTGTCCTTGTTCGAAATGATAGTAAAAATAAGGCCGGTCCTCTTTTCCATAAGCGGTTTCGTTTTCAATCCGTTCATCGTGAAGCCGAAATCGCATGGCCTCGTCTCGAAAGGACAAGACATGCCGTAGGGGTTGTCGGCCTCTGGGATTTTCCATAACAAAATCAATGGAGGCCGGGGACCCTTTGCCGCCCTTCCATATCCATTCACTGACCCCCATACCGGGTCGCATTGCGCGGCCCATGTCTCCGGGTGCCGCTCGCATCAGGGCGATGGCCTCAATCAAATTGGATTTCCCGGCAGCGTTGGGTCCGATCAGTATATTCAGGCTCTCCAGGACCAGCGGTTCCGTGTCCGGGCCAAAAGAGAGGATGTTGGAAAGTGCAATCTGCCTCAATTTGGTGCATGTTTCACTTATCCCTGTCATGGACTTACTCCTGTTCCATCTTTATGTGGCCTACTCTTTACCTCGCCCTCTCCAAAAGCTCAGCTTGTACCTCCACCGCGCCATGACCACTTCCCCTAACCCACCCGTTCCCTCTCCCAAGCACGTCATTTCTTCCCGATTCAAAATGAGTCTTTTCAGCTTCAAAAAAGGGATCATAAGACTGCCTTTGTCATATAACTTCCCCAGCCATTTTAATCTGCTGAGTGGGACGACCCGGGATCACCGTGTGCATTTGATCCATCATTCTGCCGAGGTGGAAACCACTCCGAGAGCACACGCTTGAATTTGTGAAAGGAAGGGTCGTGACACCGCTCGACCGAGACCCGTCCTGCCAATTCCTCAAACAGCGCGGCTGATCTTGGCTTCCCGACTTTTCTCAAGGCAGCTTCAAAGGCCTCCTTGGGCCTTTCGGGTTTCGGCTTCTGGCCTTTCCAGAATTTGGTTTCGGACCTGACCCATTCTCGGAGTCCGGGATCGCGGTGACTCCATCCAAGGATATTATCCACAACAGGCGAATCGCTCCATACCCAGGATTCCAACTCCGGGGCAATGACGACCGTAGCGCACCGCCCCCGCCAACCGTTCACCTCAAGTCGTTTCTCAACTTCGCATTCTACCGCATCACGCATCTTTTGCTCTCTTCCACAGCCCTCATGATCAAACAGGACCACTGCGTACCGAAATGCATGGAGCCACAAGCGGAGTAAATCGTGCGCTCCCGAACGGCAGCCTGCATCGCGCTGGATGTGCCGCTTCACATCAAAGGAAATCGGTTCAATTCCCAGTGCTGATGGCCTTGAGAGAATGCCTAGTACCGCAGCCTCCATGTCCGCGTCGGCCACCAGGACGATGAGATCCTTTACCTTGCCCTTCATCCGATCACGCCCCCGGCAAAAAGGACAGAGAAGTTGGGCTCTCCCTGCCATTCTTGTAAACTCGGATGGCGATCTCCTGAAACGATATCCGTTGAACCGTCAGGGGCCTTTGCAAAACAGAGTACCTTGCCTGAATCTTTCGGTTTGATCAGGCTGAGCAAGACCGGTGAATGCGTCGCCAAGAGGACCTGAGCGTTGTACACGCTTGAAAGGGACTGAAAAGCAGCCTCTGCGGCCCTGGGATGGATCCCGTTTTCAGGTTCCTCAATAAGATACGTGCCTTGAAATTCCGGCAGATACGCCGGCAGGGTCAGGGCCAGCAACCGTAACGTCCCGTCCGATGCCAGCCATGAAGGGATCTCGAGGCCGCTTTCGTACTTGAGCATCAGATACCGGTGCTTGTCATCCTCCCGCAGAATCGTACGGATGCCGATCAGATCGGGCAGGGCGGTTTGCAGATGCCTCACCCAGCTATTTAGCCTTTTGTCTTCCTTTTCCGATAAGGTCTGAACCACCCACGGGAGGTTCGAACCGTCGGTCTTGAAATCCTTCCCCTGGCCCGGGGGACTGGCCTTGCGCATCAAGGCACTGTTGAGGACGAACTGCTGGATGCCTTCTATTAAGTAATTCTTGAGCCACGTGGTTACAGGGAAGCTGGCTTCATCGGCGGGGAGATTCCCGAGGGCCGATCTCTTGGCCGATTGTTTGAAGGAGGGGCTGTATCCCGTCGCTGTCTCCGGCATGTAATTGTCGTTCCCGCCGATCACCTTGCTGATCACCAGGCGCTGGATCTTTCTGTTTTGCCGTTTGGGAAGCAGGATAGTTCGGGGCGGCTTCTTCAGTTCCGGGAACAACCTTGGTTGTCGGCTGGTATGGACCTGGTCCTTCCTGCGGAGATAGACTCGTTCAGCCGATATTCCTATACCCGCGTCTTCCACCTCCATCCCGATCGAAACCTCATACCGCACATGGCTGTATCCCGAATCCTCGATCCGTGCCCTGAGCTCATCCGGAATCCGTGCCTCAATCGCCAGCTCGAATTTATCCTGACCGCGCATCCATGTTAAATCCTGCGGGGTAGAGGCCCTCCTTTGAACAGCCTTCTCTACACCATGGCCCATTACATCGGCAAGGAAACCCACTACGTCCAAGAAGGTCGTCTTCCCAGTGGCGTTGGCCCCCACCAGCAACTGAAACGGCCCCAGATTCTGGTCGATATACCGGAGGCATCTATAATGTAACGCCTCGATCCGGCTGATCATCCCTGTTCCTCCTCATTCCAGCGCCCATCCCGGCCCATGCGGTACTTGATGTCGTAGTTGATGATGAAATCCAACTCCTCGTCGGTAAAACCGTAGTGTTTGGCAAGGACTTGGTCAATTTGGTCGAGTATCGTTTTGCACGATTTTGAATCGATGGAATCGATTAGAAGTCCGCTTTTCCGCCACTGTGATTTATGAGAAGTGAAACACTGTGAGAGGGCCATGGAGAGTCTAAACAATTTCTCGATGCTTCCTTTGTTGAACTTGGCAAAGTCTAAAGGAAATTCCTTAACATCTGAGGGATTGATGTGGCGTGTGTCTGTGAAAACACAGAAAAAAAGATAAAACAATGAGCTGTTTAAGACTACATGGACCATATGACGGGTGTATTCGTCTTCGAACCCGATTTCATTGACTTCTCCCCGTATTCTAGGTGGGCCACTTGCCTCTGGTATTGCCATCGGAGGCTCGATGAGGAACTGACAAAAGTAACCAGGCACCCTAACCCAAAAAATTCTTTTTGTGCCGTTCTTAGATATGTGGGATTCTATGATTTTCTTATTTCTGATTTTCGATAATGCATTATGCGCTTCGGGATAGCCAACTTTTGGTAGAAGCCCGCGAAGCATTGATATGTCCTTGTCCAAGCAGTGATAGCGAAGGGTTAGGAACAGACTATCACGCTCACCATTTCTGCCGTCCCATCGATTATATTGGGTGGAGAACCTTTTTGCGTGAACACGTTTGGGCGAATTCAGAAGAATCGTTAGTCGATTCTGTGCCCCCGTAAAAAGTTGACCAGGTCGATTTGAGAAATGAGAAACCCAGAGTGATCGATGTGATTCATTAACATGGCAACGCAGTGGTTCGATTGCGCCAGAGCATGCAAATGATATAGGGATAATCATTCCACATCTACCTTGCTCGCGCTCTAGAAGGAAAGACCTTTCCACAGTGAATACGTAGAGATTCGAGCATTTCTCGGTCACATAACTTCTAATCTCATAATCTTTTATCTTCGAGTATTCCAAATAAGGAGGATTCCCGATGATCACATCAAACCCGCCGTCCTTCATGATGCCGTAAAACTCCACGAACCAGTGGAAGGGCTGGTGGGACTTCAGCCAGTTGGCATACTCGGACTTCTTGGCAATATTTATTCCATACTCACCTGCGAGGTGGCGGTTGAGTTCCTCATTGAGGAGTTTGAGGCGTTTGCGCAGGGTCTGTTTTGCGTCGGCAAAATCCTTTGGATCCATATCCTGGGCAGTCTGCATGCGGCGGAACTCCTTGAAGGCGCGGTCCGCCAGTTCTACGCGCTCGTCAAACCGTTCATACTCGCTGAGCACATCGCCAAATTGCAGCCTTGTCTGTGCCTGCTTACCGACGGGTTTCTCTTTGAAAACCGTCCGCACGTCATCTGCGGTGGCATAACCCACCAGGGTGTTTCCGGCCCGGATGTTGAAATCGATGTCAGGTAGGGGTTCGATGCCGAGGTTGTCTGCGCCGGGGTCGGGTGCGATTTGGGCCACCAGCTTGAGGAAGAGGCGCAGCTTGCAGATCTCCACGGCCTCTTCCATGATGTCCACGCCGAAGAGGTTATAGAGGATGATGTTCTTGAAAATGTAGTAGCGCCGGTTGGGATGATCCTCCACCTGTTTCAGGATCTTTCGGAAGTCGGAGAATTTTTCAGGTCTGTGTTTGTCAGCGGACCGGTCGAGGTCTCCCACAAAGGCGGCCATCCGGTCCAGGCAAGCCTCATAGAGGGGTTCCAGGATATTGAGGGCCGCAAAGAGGAAGGCCCCAGAACCGCAGGTGGGATCCAGGATAGTGATGCCGTTTTGATATTTTTCATGGGATTTTTCAGGCACATGCCCATTGATAGTCTGCCAGAAGGCCCTGAGCAGGTCCGGACCCTCGCAGGCTTCGACCACGTCCTGGGCGAACTGGCGGATGTCCAGGTTGAAGGTGATCAGATCGTTAATGTCTTTCACTTCGCCCTGTTGCAGTTTTTTCCTGATTTCAAGACACCGGTTTCTACGGTACACATATTCCCGCCAGGTCTCGGTCACCAGCCGGACCGGGTCATGGGCAGGGGCCTGCTGGAGGTTGTATCGCTTGTCAAACATGCGGGCCTTGGGCTCATGCATGCCGGTCTGGACAAAATCAGGGAGGTCGGATTCCGGCAGGATGCTGCCGTCTTCTCTGATAATGCCGTGTTTGACCGCCCTGTACAGGTAGCGGTCCGGATTTCTTGAGAGAAGATCCCAGACCGTGGGACCGCCTGGATTTTCAAAGGCGACCTTGCATCTGGAGCGGGCCGCGTCAAACAGGAAGGGGATCACCGTGTTCTTGCTGATGTATTCGGTGATGTCTTCCTTGGTGTAATAGGCCCCCATCTGTTTCTGATTGATGTATTTTTCAAAGATGTAGCCGAGAATATCCGGGTTGATCTCTTCTTTGTCACCGGGCTTTTTGACCGTCCGTGCAGGGTCAAGTGTCCAGTCGTACTGATCAAAGTAGTCGAAAATTCTTCCAAAGGCCTCATCCGGTATGCGGATGTCAGGATAGCGCTGCTCCACCGGATGCCGTTCAAAAAAGCCGCCGTCAAAATAAGGGATCTTGCCGAGGAGTTTTTCAAGCTCCGGCGTGCGCCTCTTTCCGCCGAGCCCCTCGTGAAACAGACGCAAGAGGAAATAGCGATAGAAGGAATAGAATCGATCCTGGCCGTATTCCTGCTGCATCCGGCTCAGCCGGTTGCGAAGATAATTGGGGTCCTGGTCCAGGAACCCCTTTCGCTGGATAAAATAGACGAACATGAGACGGTTGAGCATGACCGAGGCGTACCATTCATGATCGGTTTTCTCGGTAATGCCGGTAACAAACTTGAGAAAGGCCCCATGCTCCTTTTTAAACCGGTCATAAAAGCGCTTGGTGACCCGCTCCACATCAAATCCGGCCTTGGCGCGGCGGGTCACATCGCTCAACATCAGGGTCTCTTCCTCATCCAGGGAAAAGGCGATGGCCTGAAGTTTCTGGATCAGGGCATCTCCGGGCTGGCTCTTGTGGAAGGTATGCTCCCGGCAGGCGATGGGCTTGCCCGGCTCCCGCCTGACCCACTGCCACACCTGGGTGGTCTGATGCGGGTCCACAAAGATGATGAGATGCTCGTGAACGGTTTTGGCGACCTGACTTTCTACCTTGCGGCGGGCAGTATGATCGGGCAGGGGTTCACCAATGGGCGTTGGGCAGAGGTAGGCGACCATGCCGCGTTTTTGGGCCAAGGCCTCCACTTGGATCAATTGACCATCGACGGCTGTATCCAGCCGACCGTCATAACGGTCCCAGCCTAATTCATCAACGAACATGGTGCGGAAATCAAATGCCTTGAGCAATTGGCGGATGCGTTCAAAGTCAAGATGCATTGTCTTACAGAACTCTCCTTTTCAGTTTTTCATAAAAAGACTCGCGAGATCCGATCATGTTGATGACAATCAACCCATCTTCTTCAAATACTTCGTATACGATTCTGTACGATTTGCCCTTGTGGGTCAGATGGTAGGATCTGAGGCCCTTGAACACATAGCCGAGTTCATGGCCCTGAAAGGGGTTTTCTCGAATATTCTTCAAGTGAATCGTCTTGAGATCATCTAAGAGATCGCGAGGCAGCCTTTTCAGGTCCTTCTTCACGGCTTTGATGCTCTTGATCTCGAACATTTTAACTGTCCCTGAAAAGGTCGTCTTCCCTTATTAACTCCCCTCGTTGCATCTCCAGGACGACATCCTTCCGTCTTTTCAAAAGCTCATTGGAAAGCTCCTTGTCCGCGAGGATGGCAAGCGTTTCTTTTTCTTGTTCGGACAAATCCCGTATTGCCTCCAGTATTTCAAGCGGCGTCTGAATCCTCTTTGTTTGCGTTTTCATAACAGAACCCCCTGTTTTAAATCCATTTCTGTTGTCTCTCATGGGTATGTTACCATTCACCAAGGCGTTCGGCTATGGTTTGTTTTTCCCGATGAGCCCCATGGAGCAGATGATGCGCGGCTCGCGGTCTTTTTCTTCGCCTTCATGGATAATGCAAAGCCTGTTTTCGGATCGAAGCAGGAGAACCAGGTCTGCGAGCTGCCGGTCGCTGATGCCGGCCTTGAGCTGACGGTTGAGGGCGTCGATCGCCACTGGTCTGAGAGGGTAACGGTAGATGTCGTCAAGGGCCTTGGTGAGCTCCGCAAACGTGGACTCAAACAGGGTCCCCTCCCACTCCTGAATGAAATGTTTCAGCCGCGCATAGGTTCGAAAACGGGCGCCTCGGGGGCTCCCAAGCTGGCCGCCGATTCGCTTTTCTTCCCGCGCAATGTGTTCGACCCCGGCCCGGACCAGTTCATGATGCGTATCCCGCCTTGGGAGGGCGGGGGTCCCGGGCTCGCAGGCCGCGACACGGAGGATCTCGATCTGGGACTCGGTGATGCTTTTTCCGTTAGGGTCCACATAGGCCAGGGCATCGTTGCCTTCGGCCGTCCGCATATAAACCAAGACACCCTCCGGCCTGTCAGGCAGGGCCACGTAAGGTCTGGTGGCATAAACCACATCGGGGAGGGCCTCGATCCTGCGCCGAAGGTCGGGATCCTGGTCTATGGCGTTTTTCCAGATCTGATAGGCCTGGGACGCAAGGTCCACATCTGCGTCATCATCGCCGTCCAGGATGCCTGATCTCTCTGTAAACAGATCCCGGACCACCTCCTCGTCGCTTTGATCTTCGAAAAACGCCTCATCGCTCCCCACCACCTCCGCATTTTCATGCAACCGGCTTCGCACGCGGCTCCGAAGCCGGATGATCCGCTCTACACCATCGGCCGTAAAAAAGGAGTAGCAGAGGATCTCCTCCGCGCTTTGGCCGATGCGGTCCACACGGCCCGCCCTCTGGATCAACCGGATGATGGCCCAGGGGAGATCGTAGTTCACCACAATTGCACAATCCTGCAGGTTTTGTCCTTCAGACAATATATCGGTGGCGATGAGAACGCGGAGTTCGTCCTCAGGTCGGATCCGGTCCTGTTTTTTGTTGCTGACAGGGCTGAAGCGCCAGGCCAGGGCCGTTGGATTGGGAGTGTCGCCGCATACGCCGGAAAGCCTGTTGATGCCGTGTAAACGCAACTGGGCTTCCAGGTAGTGGACCGTGTCGGCAAACTGGGTAAACACAAGGATTTTGTCCGAGGGATGCTTGTCGGTCAACAGCTCCACCAGCGCGGTCAGCTTGGCGTCGCGGCCCGGATTCCAATCGCCGTTAATCTCCAGGAGGCCCACCAGTTTCAGGGCATCGGCGCGAAGATCCCTGGACAGGGCCTTTATAAAAAGATTCGGCCGCAGCCATTTGAACCGGCGCTTGTATTTCCACTCGTACAGCCCGTAGATTTCCGCGGCCCGCTGACGAAAATCGGCCTCGGTACGAAGCGACCCGCTCTGAGCCAGGATCCCATGGTCGTTCGCCTCATCCTCAAACAGGTCCTCGGTCGTCTGTTCCCTGTCTTCGTCGTTAAATCGCGTATCCAGCATTTCCGCGTCCTGAGAACCGATGGGAAGAGACGCGTTGTTTTCAATGGCATGTATAAATATAAAATTGCGCAGCACATGCCGTTCCACGGACTGGATAAAGGCCATGCCCGAACTTTCCAGGCGCTTAAAGAGATTGGTGCGACAGAAGCCCATGAGGCGTTTTCCGGCGCGAGAAAGGTCCTGAAGCTGGCGCTGCTCTGCCGGTGTAGGCGGGTTGTCCGGGTTTGGGGCAATGTAGTTGCCCAGTCCATAACGGGGAAGTGCCAGATCATTGATGGCATCCACAACCTGGTCTGAGTAGAGCCGGGCATATTGATCCTCCGGATTTGCATCATCTACCTGAAACCGAATCGTGCGGGGCGTACGCGTGGGAAAATAGGAGCGCTGTCCGTCCGGAAACTCCAAATACCGGCGATGGTTGCTTTCGTCGGTTTTGGCATAGTTTTCCTGGATAAAAGAGCGCGTGCGCCGGACGAGGTATAACCGCATGAGATCGCGCCAATCATCGGGATGGTCACTTTTTTCAAAAGCGGCCAGGGTCCTGGGCGAACACTGGTGCCTGCTTAAGAATTCCGTCTCTGACATGCCGCGCAGGTACTGCTCGGGACGGATGCCGATATCCAGGTCTTCCTCTACAAACAGGCGCAATTGGTTGGACAGGTCCAAATAGGTCTTGTTGTAAGGCGTTGCGGTCAGCAGGACAACCCGGCTGTCGTTTTCTTTGATATATTCCTGCACCGCGCGGTAGGTCCGGCCTTCGCGGTTGCGCAGATTGTGGCTTTCATCTATAACCACAAGCTGGTAGCGTCGCTCATCAGGGAGATCCTTGATCGCCCGGCTGACAGAAAGAACCTTTCCCCGCAGGCCGTATTGCTGGCGGTAATCCTCCCACATGGGGACGAGGTTCTTGGGGCAGATGATCAGGGAACGCATACCGTAATCGTCTTCAAAAATGCGGGCCAGGGCGGTTGCCATTAATGTCTTGCCCAGTCCTACCACGTCGCCGATGAGAACCCCATGCCTCTTGTTGACATGGTGGGCGGCGATTCGCACGGCAGCCTCTTGAAATTCCAAAAGATGTTGCTCAAGTTCGCGGGGGATCCGAAATTCTGACAGACCGGCGCGGGCCTCTTCGGCCATGTGATAGGCCATCTTGATATAGATGTGGTAGGGCGGGATCAATTCATCTCTGGCCCAGCTCTCTTCGATGATCTGGATGAGTTCCTTCGAAATATCAATGCAGAAATGGTCGTTCCATCGATCGTCAAACCATTGGGCAAGCTTTTGGGTAGCGTCATGATCCAAGACGTCGACATTCAGCTCTCCCTGGCCTACCAGGCCCGCCATAGTGAGGTTGCTGCTCCCGAGATAGCCGACAATGGGATTGATGGGGTCGGCCCGGAACAGGAGGTACAGCTTGGCATGGAGGGGATGACGCAAAAAGAGCTTGGTGACGACCTTCTTTTCCTTAAGTCTCTGGGCCAAACGCTGCAGACCGGCTTCATCTTCGTTGTTGGGGGCGCCAAAGGTCAACTGACGACGGAATTCCTCGGCAAGCTGTTTCCTGAGCCGGATGGCCGATTGGTTGTCCATGCCCAGATCTTGGGGCATGAGTCTTAACACCTCCCGAAGCCGATCCTGGGGTGGCTTCTGCATCCCCACCAGGAGCCTGCACGCGCCATCGGTTTCGGACCAATGTTGAATGTGGCTGTCCAGTTCCTTCCAGCCCCGCAGATTGAAATAGCCCACACAAAAGTCGGCCCGGTCAGAGAGGCGCAAGGCGCCTTGAAGCGTCGGAAGGAGGGGTTTGTCGATGTTGTCGAAGACCTGGGGCATTGATATGCCTTCCTCTGTAACGGTGTTATCAGAATGGGCCAGAACGAAAGCGGTTATGCTCTTATGTGTATATTTACCATGAGTTGCTCACCTAACGGTTGCGCAGCCGCCCGCGCATCGGTGACGCAACACAACCCGACAACCTTCGTCCAGTGGCCCCACTCTGCCACACAAAAACGCCCTTGGATACAGTAACCCAAAGGCGTCTGGTGATGCCCAGGCACGCTGAACCGCCCTTTGATTCTTATCGTATTGGGTATGGTTTTTTGGCCCTAACTTCATGAGGGTTTGATGTGTTGGTCTATGTTGGCGTTCTTGGACATCTCATAGTCGATAACTGCCTGTAAGTCAACATGTTTTGCCTCTGAGTCAGAGGGCCGGAGAGCGAACGTGAGATTAGATGAGGGCCGAATGGCCGGCCACTCAAGTGCGCTCTTGTGAACTATGGGGGTAGGCGCACCGCTCAATGGCTACCCTCCTGGGAGGCGGGTCAAACAGGCTTCCCTAAACTGCGAGACGCGCCAATGGTCGTCCACCTTTTTGAGTCTGTTTATGATCGGGTGAACATTGATCGGTTCCAAACTGATGCCACCCAATTGCACGAGGTCCGTATTTCCTTGGGCGGGCTGGGCGCCCATACAGGGGGACGGGCATAATTTTATGCTTTTCTTAGGGTCCTTGGGCGGCTGACCATGGCAACTCACTGAAATTCAAGGACAAGGCGCTTTTTATTCTTTAACATGTCAAACATGGACCCCTTGAGTTTGATCCCTTGATTACTATGACTTTACCATTTTCAGCAAGTCTTCGGCTTCACTGGCTTCGAGAGATTTGATTATTGTCTGCCGCTGCTTTTGAGAAACATTCCGGAACAAGCCAACAATCCTTGGTCCATCCATATTCTCAACGCACATTCGTAACACTTCCAGTCCTGCATCGAGGTCCTTAACCTTTTTGTCAACGTCGGCGCGCCTTGAAGACAGCATTATTTTGTGCAGGCCGAAATTGACAGGGTGTGGAATGGTCACTTTCAAGCCGCTGAAATCAACTATTATCGTATCCCGTTCAAGGAGACCAAGGAATCTCAGCCTTTGTGCATTAACGCCCAATGCAGTCAATGGATAAGGCTTTGAGGTTCCTCTGCCCACTTCCGGGACTAAGAATTCAAGTATCAGCTCAGGATGGATCAGTCTGACATATCCTTCGGGGAAGCTATGCTCCAAAACAAAACCCAAATCCTCGAGCAAGGCAGGGAGGTCCACTTTAGTGGCAAATGTTGTTCTTCTGGAGATCAGAAAATCAATGTCGCGGGTTCGTAACGATGAAATTTCATGATTGCCGAGATAGAAATTTTTATACAGCGGCAGGCACCAACTCCCTATCAGGATTATTTTTGGCAGAATGCCGGAATCATCCAACCGTTTGAGGACCTCCAGGAAAAGGTCATATTGACTCCTGTCCACGCAATGCCCCTTTCAGGAACTTTATCTGCCTTTTGATCTGGGACAGGAGACGCTTGTACTTCGCACGTAGCTGCTTCGCCCTTGCGTACTCTTCAATCACCGGCTCAGGCACTTCCTTCCCCTGATACACGAACTTCACTTTTCCGTTTTCACGAAGAACAATATAGTAATATTCGTGCCCCTTGATCTTCTTTTTCACAAGGCTGCCCACAGGAAGCTTTTCGAGTTCTTCCTCATATCTCTTCTGCATTCTGATGGAATTGTCCAATTCCTCTCTTAATACACCCTTTATTGCCATGGCACTCCCCGTTACCATACAAAGTTTAGGAAACGATATATTGTATGGTAACTCATGTCAAGCAGATGTTGCCATACAGTCTGTCCTATGGGGCCCATATTCGGCCTGAAGATTCAACCAAAACTGGGCCTCCACACCAAAATATCGTTTCTAAACGCAATGCCGTATTCGCGGTTATGGACCTTTTGCCATCGACAATTTCACTGATCCCGTTAGGGGGGACCGAAAGGTCTCTGGAAAATCGGTTGATGCTGATGCCTAACGGCTCCAGAAAGTCCCCTCGGACCTTCGCCTCCACGAGATTGGTTTCGCTAAAAAGCCCGCTGGCCTGGAGTTTTTTCAAGGCCGCTTTCCAGACGAAGAACTCCTTGACCCGACAGAGCGATTTTCACTTACGAAAATCTATGCCTTCCTTTCAAGCAACCTCCCTACATTCTCGGAAATACGCGTCTCCAGTTCCCGCGCCTCCGCGTTCAACATCTCCAGCTCTTCGTTCATCGCGTCAAGCCGCTCATAGAAGTCGAAGTCATCCTCTTCCCGATCAGCCACGCCCACATACCGTCCTGGATTGAGACTCCACCCCTGTGCCTTGATTTCCTTTATGCTGGCAACCTTGCAAAGGCCCGGGACATCCTGGTAGTTGCCGTCCGGAAATTTCTCGGCCATCATATCCGCACTGCCGTGAAGGTTTTCGGGGGCCTCGCCTCGGTAGAGTCGAACGATATTGCTCAGGAATTCCACCTGTTCCGGCGTGAAATCGCGATGGGCGCGGTCCACCTGCCGGTAGATGTCGCGGGCATCGATAAAGAGCACGGTATCAGAATATCGTACACCTTTACCCTCACCCGCGGCCCCTCTCCCAATAGGCGAGGGGGAGATATGCTGCGTCTCTTTGGTGTCGGAGGGAGCTTTGGGGTCTCCGGAAGTTTGGAGGGATTCAGAGATTTTCTGTAAGGTTTCCTGAGGGTTTTCCAGAAAGGCTTGATTGCGGAAACGTAGGACCTGGTTCCCGAGCGAAGTCAAGTAGGCGTCGCGTTTTCGGTCAAAGCGCTTTCGATCCGGAGCCTCGTGAACAGGGCCATCCAGTTCAACAATCAACTTCTGATCAGCGCAGTAGAAGTCCACAATATAATCGCCGATTTGATGTTGGCGCCGGAACTTAAAGCCCATGAACTGCCGGTTTCGTACAAGCTCCCAGAACACCTCTTCGGCAGGCGTCTGGTAATGACCAAGGCACGCTGAACCGCCCTTTGATTCTTATCGTATTGGGCATGGTTTTTTGGCCTTAACTTCATGAGGGTTTGATGTGTTGGCCTATGTTGGCGTTCTTGGACATCTCATAGTCGATAACTGCCTGTAAGTCAAGACGTTTTAGCCTCTGGGTTAGGGCGCCCAAAAGCCGTAGCAGGTGATCGGCCTATTGCCGGGTGGTCATATCGCCGGTTCAGTGAACTTCTATCCCCAAAAATCTAAGGAGCATCGTTGGCAGAGAAAGCAGAGAATGGTATCCAGCCGGGTTCATCTCTCAAAACCGACGGCCCACCGCCCGTGCCCTATCAAGGAGCCTCCTCGATATCTCAGGATGTTTCTTGCTTCCGAACTTAGCTATCGTGCCGACGATCTTGTACCCGCCGTAGTGCAATACCTCGCGAACGGCCCGAATCGCGCCCCGGCTTTCAGCTGCAATAAAATTGAACGGCCAGGGCGTGGTGCACGCCGTAACCATAGCGGCCGGCTTTCCCTTTTGCCGGGGAATCGGGAATCCATTGGGCTTTTCACCCATGAATACCGGCACGTTCCGATCGAACAGGAGTTTGAGCTGGGCGCTCATGTTGCCCCAGTGGGTGGGCGTGCCCACGATGAGGCCGTCCGCGGTCTTGATTCTATGTCCAACGAGATGGGCATCGTCCTCCGGCAGGGCACATGCCTTATCCGGTCTGCACTTCATACACGCCATACAGGGCCTCATGGTCAGATCGTGCACATCGATCCACTCAATCTCATGCTTTTCAGAAGCAGCATCTGAAAGGGTCCTCAGCAGCGTGGCGACCGTGCCCTTCTTTCGGGGACTGCCATTCAGTATCAGGATGCGCATGGGGTTTCTCCTTACAGGTTCCCGCCCATCCCTATGTTTTCCGCTCAGGGGCGGGGAAACCTTTTTCGTTACATATCCTACGACCTCCAGTCATGCGGACGCGGGCCGAAGGGGCCCATATTGCTCATTGGTTTGTGGAACCGTTCAGGCTTCAGCATGGTGTTTCAAGATGTTCGACCGATCGTTTGTAACGTGCCCGTGAGGCATGGTGACAGCCGACGAAACGTCCTACAACATCACTGGAGACAAACGCATTCGGCAAGCTGAGAACCCTTTGGGCACGAAGGACGCAATCATTGGACTGCAAAAACTGCGGTGCTGAAACCCAAAACCTGAAACCGCTGAACGGGCACTGTTTTTCCAATCATAGCATCTAATTGACTGGATCATCCACCCATTCTTCATATAGACTTACCATTTGTCGTTACCGGGAGTGCCCATTGCCATTGTATGAACAAAGGCGTATGGAAATGATCGAAGCCTTCTGAAGATCATGTTGGTTCCCCTTTCCTACCCGAGCAGGAAAAGAGGCTTTGGTTGCTCCATATGGAGGCCCACACGTCCCGACCAACAAGCCCCCCCGTTTTCAGGGTGGTCCCGATTCGCTCTTTGGTTTACTTGACAGGGTATTTGAGGTAATTTGCCGGCTGGCGATATACGAGGACGCCGCTCACTGTGGGGCGGCCTCCCGTTCCACCCGCTTTTTTGCGCCTGTCTTTGGCAACACGAGGTAATGCGAGATGATCGGCTCCTTGACCACCGGGACGATTCTCGGTCTGTCCGCAGGGATCGCTCCGGGCCCCCTCCTGGCCCTGGTCGTATCCGAGTCTCTCAGATACGGCATGAAGGCGGGCATCAAGGTCGCCCTGGCCCCTGTCCTGTCGGACCTTCCGATTGTGGTCCTGACCTTATATTTTTTGGCCCGGGTATCGGCCTTTCATATGATACTGGGGATGATTTCCATCCTGGGAGGGTTTGTGCTCTTTTACATGGGTTACCAGGGCGTCACTGCCAAAGGTCTGGATATCCGTCTACACGACCTGAGGCCCGCATCCCTTAAAAAGGGGATACTGGTCAACGTATTGAATCCCCATCCCTATCTGTTCTGGGTAGGCATCGGCGGCCCTACCACCCTGAAGGCCTGGGACCAGGGGACACTGGCGGCCGCGGCCTTTATCGGCAGCTTTTATCTGTTTCTGGTCGGATCCAAGGTGGCACTGGCCGTGCTGGTGGGAAAATATCGCACCTTCCTGACCGGCCGGTTCTACATCTATACCATGCGGATCCTGGGGCTCATCCTCATGGCCTTTGCCCTGGTCCTGTTTCGGGACGGCATGAATCTGGTTGGGTTCCACATATTCTGAGAGTGTCACACACGCCTTAAGTTAATGACATTGGGTTCAAACGGGGGCCTATTTCGGATTACTTGAAGACCGGTACTGGGAATGGCATGAGGGATGTTTACGGGGGTGCGATCATTATGGGCAGAGGGGAATGGGTATCATCAACCAGAAGGAGCGATGGAACCTTTTTATAGTGGATGAAAATGGACAATAGAAGACGGGCCGACATCAAACCCGGGGATCGGGTGCAGGTGGTGCAGAAACAGGATCAGCGTTCCGGAAGACTGACGCAAGGCATTGTATTTACGATCCTGACGCGTTCCCCCACCCACCCCCACGGCATAAAGGTACGCCTGGAAAGCGGGGTGGTTGGCCGTGTGAAGGAGATCATCCCTCAGCGCGAGATTTGATAGGAGAGATGGATTGTTGCATATTTTCGTGGACGCGGACGCCTGCCCCGTAAAACCGGAGGTCTATCGAGTGGCTCATCGCTACAAGCTGGGCGTCACGCTGGTTGCAGGGGCAAGGATGCGGATCCCGGATGGGATGAACATAGGCCTGAAGGTTGTGGGCCAGGGCATGGACGCAGCCGACAACTGGATTGTCGACCAGGTGGAGCCGACCGACATCGTTATCACCGCGGACATACCCCTCGCGGCCCGATGCGTTGCAAAAGGCGCCCATGTCCTTGCACCCACGGGGAAACACTTCTCAGACGACAACATGGGTTCTGCCCTTGCAACCCGCAACCTCCTATCAGAGCTGCGGGAGTTGGGTGAGATTACCGGGGGCCCGCGGCCGTTCAACAAACGGGACCGCTCACGGTTCCTTCAGTCCCTGGACCAGGCCGTCAACCGAATCCGGAGGGAGATGGGGCCGTTGTGAACCGGGAGACAAGGGATTTCAGGCCTGTCCGATCATTGATTGTCCGTGGGTAGAGGGTAACAGATATCTTCCTTGTTTAAAGCCTTTTTGAGCACCGGACAGTCATCACAATAGGCGGCCACCGCCACCCAGTTCTCATCCCCCACCACCCGGGCCGGATGGGCCACATCCGGGGGAATCAGGAAACAGGTCCCTTGCTCGAGAAGATGCTCTTCCCCGTCGATGGTAAGCGACGCCCTTCCTCGGATGGTATACACCAGTTCCTCGCCCAGGTGGACATGGGGCGTTCCCACGGCCCCCGGCGGCACGTCGATGTAGGCCATCTTGAGGTAGCGGTTTCCGGTGGTCTCGGGTGAAAAAAAGACCTGTCTGAATATCCCGCCGAAATGTTCTTGCTTAAGGCCATCGATCCTTTTGATCTGCGGATGGTCTAATTTGGTCATGGTAGTTGCCTCCGGTTTCGATCTTGGCCGCCCCTGGTCATCTCTCACGGCTTTCCACAGCTTTTAAGAAAACGCTTTGGGGGTAATCGGGTAGATATGTTCTTGTTTTTCACGTGCTTTGTCAATCAATGCCGCCTTCGAGCGGGACAAATCGAGCATCGCCAATATTGAGTATCCCAAGCCCCGGCCCAATGGCTGCAACCAAAACGTCATCACAGAGACTTACCGATCATCTACGTGGGGAGATTTCTGTTTGAGCGGCCTCCTCGCCGTGGGCATCGAGGCTGAAAGCCTCTCCCACAAAACCAAGACAAAACAGGTTACCTCGTTGCGTAGAAGTCACAAAAAATATATCGTCTTTTAACGGCGAGAACAAGCGCCAATCCATTGGCATGGGCGGATCGGCGGCGTAGCATGGGAAAACCTTACCACAATAAACCAGGACACCGTTGGGGACCCATGCAAACCGCAAGATATGCGGCTTAAGCTCGTCGAAGACTCCGCTTAAGTGTATATGGGGACGTCTATGATTTTATGCTTTTTGGTCGATCAATTCGAGGCGATTCTCTCTTTCAATTTGTTGCCCCC
>ENA-OSEO01001087-OSEO01001087.1-sediment-metagenome-genome-assembly--contig:-NODE-1087-length-55423-cov-6.763090_pt1 | contig 55423 bp, 66 predicted proteins | sample MGYA00237883_ERZ534232 | MGnify/ENA metagenome assembly ERZ534232
GGGTTTATGCGGCCCTTTGAATGGGGAGCCCAGCCCCATAACAAAAGTGTGGCTAATAATTAACGTTCGCCTTAGTATCTTGAAATTTTCATAATGCCCGGATTTATCGAGGCCGGGTCACGGGAATTTGAATAGCCCATGTCAGATGTGCTATTCTTTCGGTTATCCAATCCGAAAAGAGATCAGACCCGGGAGAAACCATGGATGCCGTAAAACAATTTTTCTCAACCGAGGACAAGTTCGCACACCACTGTGGAATAGAACTCCTCGAGGTGGGGGCCGGCTGGGCAAAAACCGCCATGAAAATTGAGCCACACCATCTGAACGGAGCCAAAACCGTTCATGGCGGTGCCATCTTTACCCTCGCCGACTTTGCTTTCGCCGTTGCCTCCAACTCCCACGGCCCTCTGGCCATGGGAATCAATACCAGCATGTCCTTTGTCAAGGCGGCGACCCAGGGGACCCTGTATGCGGAAGCCCGGGAAGAAGCGAAAAATCTCAAGCTGGCATCCTACTCGGTCCAAATCAGCGATGATGCCGGTGATACGGTGGCCCTATTCCAGGGGATGGTCTATCGCAAAAAGGAATCGATTATTCCCGGTTTTCAGGGCCCGTGATTCAAACCTGCCCGGCGTGATATTCCTCTTTTCCATTAGTACTTTTGCGATACGGAAACAATCCAAATTGACGGGTATTGCCAAAACTGTTCGCTTTTAAAGCCGGCCGGGAAGGATTGAAAAAAAAGCGCCCGAATCTTGCGATTCGGGCGCTTTTAAAATTACCTTCAGGTCACCAATTACCCCATGAACAGATTCTGGGTGCGGGCTCTGTTGGAAAGAATGATCGGGTCAATCAGTTCCCCACAGAGACAGCATTTCCAAGCCTCAAAAGATCTTACAAAATCGTAGCATTTCTCTGCATGCATCCGGCCTTTACACTTCGGGCATCTCATCTTCTTTCCCCCTTCCCCCAAAAAATGGCAAATGATAAAAAAACTAAATAGCAAATCTTCATTAACAGGTATTTCATGAGATATGCCATTCGAGGGCAGGAAACGGATTTTTCCCGGGCGGACCACTTCGTAATCTAAATTTGAATTATTTTTTAGCTAGTTAGAAGCACCTCCAAAATTCAAAAAAATATTTTCAGGCGCTGGATGAGCCTTCTCCCGAGACCCTTAACCCGTCCGAGCTTCTCCAGAGAGCCAAAATCGCCAAATTTTTGACGGTTTTCTTCGATGCGCAACGCCAGCTTCGGACCAATGCCCGGAAGAGCCTCCCAGTCCTGAAGACTCATACGGTCCGGGTGAAGGGGGATAAGGAACGCCATGCGCGTTTCTGAAGGCGTCCAAAATCTTTTTATTTCAATGGGTTTTCCGCTTTCAGAAAGAAGTTCCAGGGCTTCTCCGGGACGCAGGGGAGTCAGCATATCAGAAGTTCCTTCCCCCCTGAAGGAGGTATTCGGAAGCGTCATCTGGATGACGCTCAAAGGGGTGGGATCGTCATAAAAATGATGCATTCCCTGTTCCGGAAACCCCTTTCCCAGAAACACCAGAGTCCCCTTCGCAAGCGAAGGGGACTCCATTTCCAGCGCCTTGCCACTGTTTTCCAGGCGGAGAAACTCACCGCCCGCGACCAGCAGCAGAAGCAGGGCAAAAACCAGTGTTCCCCGCTGAGAAGTCATTAATCTTAGTCTTCTTTCGGCGACCGTTGAAGGTCTTTCAGGAGTTTATACTGAAAAGCGTCGACCAGGGCATGATAGGAGGCGTCGATGACGTTGTCGCTTACCCCGACGGTGCCCCAGCGGGAATCCTTGTCCCCGGATTCGATCAACACCCGGGTTACGGAAGCCGTGCCCTTGCCCGCCGGAAGGACGCGGACCTTGAAATCGAGAAGTTTCATCTCCTTGAGCTGGGGGTAGAAGTGCTCCAAAGCCTTGCGCAGGGCGTTATCCAGGGCATTGACCGGGCCGTTCCCTTCGGCGGCGGTGTGTTCGATATGGCCGCCCACCTTGACCTTGATCGTGGCTTCGGCAACCGGCTTTTCCCCTTCATTGGCCTTGGCGTCGATAACCCGGAAACCCATAATGTTGAAGAAATTCCGCAATGTCCCCAAAGCACGACGCATGAGAATCTCGAAAGTCGCTTCCGCCCCTTCGAACTGGTAGCCCTGATTTTCCAGGCTCTTGAGCTCTTCGAGAATTTCCACGGTTACGGGGTCCTTGCTGTCGAGATCGAGATCGAATTCCCGCGCCTTGGCAAGGATGTTGGAGCGCCCGGAAAGATCCGAAATGAGGACGCGGGTCAGGTTGCCCACCTTTTCGGGCCGGATATGCTCATAAGTTTCCGGATGCCGCTGGATGGCGGAGACATGAACCCCCCCTTTGTGAGCGAAAGCCGAGGTTCCCACATAAGCCTGATGCTTGTTGGGAATCAGGTTGGCAATCTCATAAACGAACTGGGAGACCTCACGAAGCCGTGCAAGCTGCCCGTCGGCCAGGCAGCTTTTCCCCATTTTCAACTGCAGGCTGGGAATAATGGAGCAGAGGTTGGCGTTGCCGCACCGCTCGCCGAATCCATTGATCGTCCCCTGGACATGGGTGATGCCGTTTTCGACGGCCACCAGGCTGTTGGCCACGGCACATTCGCTGTCGTTATGGGTATGAATGCCGAGGGGGATGGTGATCACCTCTTTCACGCGACGGATAATACCCGAAAGCTCATGAGGAAGGCTTCCGCCGTTGGTATCGCAGAGGATGATGCAATCGGCGCCGGCATCCTGAGCGGCCTGCAGGGTCTTAAGGGCATAGTCGGGATTGGCCTTGAAGCCGTCGAAAAAATGCTCGGCATCGTACAGGACCTCGCCGACATTCTGCTTCAGAAACTCCAGGGAATCGAAAATAAGCTCAAGATTCTCCTCCAGGCTCACCCGCAGGGCCTCCCGGACGTGAAGATCCCAGCTCTTGCCGAAAATGGTAACGACATCGGGAGCGGCCTGGATCAGGGTACGCAGATTGTTGTCCTTGTCGGGAGTGGTCTTGGCCCGGCGGGTCGCTCCGAACGCGGCGACTTTGGCGTTGTTGAGGCCGACGCTTTTGATCTCCTTGAAGAAAGCGATGTCTTTGGGATTGGAGCCGGGCCAGCCGCCCTCAATATAGTGAATCCCCAGTTCATCCAGTTTTTGGGCAATGCGGATCTTGTCGGTAACGAGAAAAGAAATATCTTCCGCCTGGGTTCCATCCCTGAGAGTGGTATCGTACAACTGCACCGAATCCATTTTTTCTCCAACCTTTCCGTCGCTAAAATCGCTTCCGGTTAAAATGAGCTTTCCATTTTAACATCCTTTTTGGCCAGCTCGAAGGCCTCGTGAAGAACCCGAACGGCCAGTTCGGTATATTTGGCGTCGACAACGCAGGACACCTTGATCTCGCTGGTGGAAATCATCTGAATGTTGATCCCCTCATCGGCGAGCACCTGGAACATCTTGCTGGCGATCCCGGAATGGGAACGCATGCCGACACCGACGATGGATATCTTGGAAATATGATCGTCACTGTCAACCCCAGTAGCACCGATTTTCCCGGCCACCCCTTCCACCAGACTCAGGGCCTTTTTGAAATCGCTTTTGGGCACCGTGAACGTCAGGTCGGTATGGCCGCCCTGAGAGACGTTCTGAATAATCATGTCGACGGTAATATTGGCCAGCGACAGCGGCGAAAAAAGCTGCGAGGCGACGCCGGGCTTGTCCGGCACACCGATAACCGAAATTTTGGCTTCGTCTTTACTGTAGCTGATCCCTGAGACCAGAACGGACTCCATATCCTTATCCTCCTTCATAACGAGGGTTCCGGGATTATCGTTAAAACTGGAACGAACGTGAATGACCACGCCGTACTTCTTGGCAAACTCCACCGACCGTATCTGCAGCACCTTGGCCCCGAGTGAAGCCATCTCCAGCATCTCGTCGTACGATATCTTTTCAATCTTGGTGGCTTCCGGAACCACCCGGGGGTCGGTGGTGTATACCCCGTCCACGTCCGTATAGATCTCGCAGACATCCGCTTTCAATGCTGCGGCCACAGCCACGGCGGAGGTGTCCGACCCGCCCCGGCCGAGGGTTGCAATGTTGCCGTCGTGGTCAACACCCTGAAAACCGGCGACAATGACGATGGTGCGGTCTTCCAGTGCCTCCCGGATTTTTTTATCGCCGATCCGATTGATGCGAGCTTTGGAATGGGCATTGTCGGTCACGATGGGAATCTGGTGGCCAAGAAAACTTTTCGCCTGGTAGCCCATCGACCTCAGGCAGATCGCCAAAAGGGCGATGGACACCTGTTCTCCCGTGGAGACCAGGACATCATATTCCCGCTCATCCGGAGCTTCAAACATTTCATGGGCCAGGGCCACCAGCCGGTTGGTTTCTCCCGCCATGGCGGAAAGGACCACCACCACCTGGTTTCCCTGATCGTGGGTTTTTCGCACCCGTTCGGCGACATTGCGGATCCGCTCAATGCTGCCGACCGAGGTGCCGCCGTATTTCTGCACCACAAGGGCCATTTACCGTTTTTCCTTCCTGTTTCAAAAAAACATTCCAATTCAACAGACTAGCAACTGTCCACGGATACTGCCCAGCGACAAACCGATAAAGAGACCGGTTACTTTTTTTCCCGGGCCCTGCGTGGGACCTTGTGAATCGCCCTGCCCAGGGCATCCTCGGCCGCTTCCTTGACAATCTCCGGGAGGGTGGGATGGGAATGCACCACCCCGGCCAGCTGGGAAACCGTCGCGCCGGTCTGCATGGCTAAAGCAATCTCCGAAATCAAGGTTGCCGCCTCCTCGCCGTATACCGATGCCCCCAGAATGGCGCCGTTCTTTTTTTCGGCAAAAATCCTGACCATGCCCCGCTCCCGTCCGTCGCAGAGGGCTTTTCCCGAGGCCTGATAGGAAAACCAGCCGGTCTGGAAATCCAACGCCGCCTCGTTGCACTGATGCTCGGTCAAGCCGACCTGTCCGATTTCCGGAAAGGTGAAAATGGTTGAAGGGATGACGCCGTAATCCGCTTCGGCTTTTCCACCCAGGGCATTGGTCACGGCGATTTCCCCCTGGTAGGCGGCGACATGGGCGAGCTGAATCTTGTTGGTCACGTCACCGATGGCAAAAATGTTTGCGACGGAGGTCCGCATGCGGGAATCAACCTCAATGGCGCCGTTTTTGAGCTTGACGCCGACCTCCTCAAGGCCGAGGTTTTCGAGGTTCGGCTTGCGGCCCAGGGCACAAAGCACCATCTCCGTTTCCAGAAGCTCCTCCTGCCCGGCAAGACGCAGAAATGCTTTGCCCCCTGCCACTTTATCCAGGGAGAGCTCCGTTCCCTTGCGGATTTCGACCCCTTTTTCGGTCAGCTGCCTTTCCACCTCCTTGACCGCCTGACGGTCCGAAAGAGCGAGAAGCTCGGGCAGCTTTTCGATCAACACTACCCTGCAGCCGAAAACCGCGGCAATACCGGCCAGCTCACAACCGATATAGCCGCCGCCGATGATGACCAGACTTTCCGGAAAGGATTCCATAGCGAGAAATTCGTCGCTTGTCAAAATATTTTTTCCATCCACCGGAAAAGCCGGCAGGGTAACGGGTCTGGAACCCGGAGCAAGAATGATGTTGCGAGCCTGGATGTGACCGGTCACGGCCCCCTGTTGAATCCTGATGCGGTGGTTACCTTCCAGGGAAGCCACGCCCCGAAAAATTTCCACCTTGTTTTCCGCCAGCAGTTTTTCCAGCCCGGATGCCAGCTTCCCGACCACTGCATTCTTGCGTTGAACCGCGGTCTTGACCTCAAAACGCAAACCTTCGGCATGAATCCCGTGAGCCGCCCCGCCCCGCACCATATCCAGAAGCCGGGCGGTGCTGAAAAAGGCCTTGGTCGGAATACAGCCCCTGTGCAGGCAGGTGCCGCCGATGTCCCCCTTTTCAATCAGGCAGACACAGGCGCCCTGTTGCGCCGCCCGGATCGCGGCAGTATAACCGCCCGGGCCGCCGCCGATGACAGCAATATCGAATTCAATCACGGACTTTGCTCCTTTCTGGCCATAAGCCGGAAAGTTGCTCCAGCAGTTTATGGTGTGATTCTCCCCGAGCCTCGAAAACCAGTTTGCGCCTTGTCCCCTCCAGATGCCGGATGTGAATGAAAAGCCCTTCCGCCTTCAGCTCTTCGGCCCGGTCGGCCCACTCCACCACCACAACGCCGTCTTCCCGGAGGTAGTCTTCAAAACCGATGTCGATCAGGTCGTCGAGGCCGGACAAGCGATAAAGATCAAAATGATAAAGGTTCAGGCGGCCGCTGTAAAGATTCATCAGGGTATAGGAAGGACTGGAAACGTGAAGCTCCTCACCCTCGGCCAGCCCCTCCCCGATCCCGCGGGTCAGGCAGGTCTTTCCGCTGCCCAGATCGCCGAATAAAAAAACAGCCGCGGAACCAACCACCAGGGAGCCGATCAAGCTCCCAAGCTTGTGGGTCTCCTCGGCGGAGCAAGTGATGACCTGCCACTCCATCCGCCCCTAGAGCTCCATGGAACGGATGACGTCGAGACGCGCCACCACCCCGATGACCTTTTCCCCCTCCACAACCGGAACGAGGTGGACGTGATGTTTGGTCATCAGACGGGCGATTTCCGGGACCGAGGTCTCCGGCCCGCAGGTCACAACGTCTCCGGAACATATTTCCGAAACCTTCCGGGCGGTTATCTTCTTGAGTTCCTCCCTGAATTTTTTTTCACTTTCCAGGTAGAGGACCCAGTCAAAAATCGAAATGACCGTGGGGATGTGGAGAGGCTGATCCCGCTCCACCAGGTCGCTTTCGGAAACGATACCACAAAGACGGCCCTGGTCATCTATGACCGGCAGGGTACCGACCTTTTTCTCGACAAAAAGACGGGCCAACTCCTCGATGTCCGTTTCCGGAGAGACGGAAAAGACCTCCCGGGTCATAATGTCCTGGGCATTAACCATAATAATCCTCCTTCCGTCCAAGGGCATGAACGGCAATGGGAATTTCAGCTAATATATCGGTGGCAACCATGCCGGCATGGCCCATGGCCCCGGCGAGGCGGTCGGCGGCATGACCATGAATAAAAACCCCCAGGACCGCGGCCTTCTCGCCGCTCAGACCCTGGGCCATGAAACCGCCGATCAGGCCGGTCAGGACGTCGCCCATGCCGCCGCTGGCCATCCCCGGGTTGCCGCTGCCGTTGACCCGGATCCGGCCGTCCGGAAAAGCAATCAGGGTTCTTGCTCCCTTGAGAACCAGAACAACGTTGAAGCGCTGGGCAAAATCCCTTGCGACACCGCTGCGATCCGCCTCAATCTGCGCCACCGTCATGCCGGTCAGACGGGCCATTTCGCCGGGATGGGGGGTCAGGACCAGGGCCTGTCCTGAACGTTCTTCGAGAACCTCGGCATGGCCGGCCAAAGCGTTGAGGCCATCCGCATCGATTACCATGGGAACCGGACAGGAGCGGACCAGGCGCCGCACCAGCCCGGAGGTCTCTTCCGAGGTTCCCAGTCCCGGCCCCAGGGCCAGAACCTGTTTCTTTTCAGCCAGGGCCATAAGCTGTTCGAAAGCCCTGAGGCTCAGCGCCCCGTCCAGGTCGGGAAGAGGGACGGTCATGGCCTCGGTCAGCTTGACCTCGAGGATATCGTGGACGGGCAGGGGGCAGGCCAGGGTCACCAGCCCGGCACCGGCCCGTAGCCCCCCTTGGGCGGTCAGGGCCGCGGCACCGCTCTTGCCCACCGAGCCGGCCGCCACCAGAAGGTGCCCGAAGGTGCCCTTGTGTCCGGCCACCGGACGTTCGGGAAGCAGGGCCCGTGCCTCATCCGCATCCACGAACAGGCAACGGTCAGCAACCGAGTCCATCAGGGCCTTCGGCATGCCGATATCGACAGTCCGGACCTCACCCCCGAAAGAGGCGGCCGGATGGAGCATCTGTCCCACTTTCGGAAAGGCGAAGGTGGCGGAGCAGACCGCCCGGACGCAACACCCGAGGACCGCGCCGCTGTCGGCATGGACCCCCGAAGGCATGTCCACCGCGGCCACGGGCAGTCCTGAAGCATTGATCCAGGCGATGGCCTCGGCAAAGTGCCCACGAACTTCCGAGGAAAGGCCGTTGCCGAAAAGGGCATCGACAATCAGTCGGAAACCGTTCTGGCGGGGCAGATGCCTGGCGAGAGCTTTCCCGTCGGGGGCATAAACCACATCGGCCCTGCCGTGGTGGAGAATCTCGAGATTGACCCGGGCGTCGCCCCCGATATTCTCCCGCTCGGCCAGCACCAGGACGCGGACCCGCCAACCGAGGTTTTCGAGATGGCGGGCGATGACATAGCCGTCACCGCCGTTGTTCCCCTTGCCGCACAAGATCAGGGCCGGTCCCGGCCGGAGATCGGAAAAATATCCGGCAAAATACTCCGCCGCACCGCGGCCGGCGTTCTCCATCAGGATCAGGCCGGGGACGCCGTATTTTTCCATGGCTTTCCGGTCGAGGCTGCGCATTTCATCAGAGGTCAGCAATTTCATCAATCACGCTCCAGCACAACTGACGCGACGGCATAATCGCCGTCATGACTCAGGGAGAGATGGAGACTACCGCCGCCGCGCTCGGAAAAAATCTGGGCGGTTTTTCCGCGCAGCTCCAGCATCGGTTTACCGGCCTGATCCTTGACAACTTCGATTTCCCGCCAGGAGACCCCATGCCGGAGGCCGGTTCCCAAGGCCTTTAAAAAGGCTTCCTTGGCGGCAAAACGAGCCGCCAGAAAAGGGGCCGGGTCGGCCTTTTTCAAGGCATAAGCCTTTTCCCCGGGCGTAAATAAACGCTCGAGAACCCCCTCCTTATGTTCTTTCAGAAGCCGTCTGAATCGTTCGATACGGGCCAGATCCACCCCGAGTCCTGCCACAGCCACTTATTACTACCTTACCAGAAGATTATGAAATTATTCAGATCAATGGGCCCGTGCCCCTCCCATGTAAAGGGCATCTGCCGCCTGGACGGCGGCAGTTAAGCCCCAAGGATGGGTTCATGCGGCCCTTCGAATGGGAGGGGCACGAGTCCACCCTTAATAGGTGGGAAGTCACAAGTTTATTCGCAATAATCCCGCTTGTCACCCCCGTCAACCCAGAACTTTTTTGACCGTACCGGCGATCTCGTCGGCGAGATTGGTGATTTCGCGCTTGTTCTCGCCTTCCAGCATGATTCGCAATACCGGCTCGGTCCCTGAATAGCGCAGCAGTATCCGCCCCTTGTCCCCGAGCTTCTGTTCCGCATGGGCCACAACCTGGCAGACCTCCGGCACATGATCGATATTCTTGCGGCTTTTCACCCGCACGTTGACCAGCACTTGGGGAAGGGGGACCATGATCCGCGCCAGCTCGGAAAGCGGCTTCTGGGTCCTTTGGGCAATGGCCAGCAACTGCAGGGCGGAAATCATGCCGTCGCCGGTGGTGTTGTAGTCGAGAAAAATCATGTGCCCAGACTGTTCGCCGCCGAAATTATAGCCCTTGCGGCGCATTTCTTCGACCACGTAGCGGTCCCCCACGGCGGTCTTGACCACTTTGCCGTTGGCTTTCTTGAGGGCAATGTCGAGCCCCATATTGCTCATCACCGTGGCCACCAGGGTATTTTGGGCAAGCCTCTTTTCCTTGAGCATCTGGACCCCGCAGATAGCCATGATATGGTCGCCATCCACCACTTCGCCGAACTCATCGACAAAGATGACCCGGTCCGCGTCCCCGTCAAGAGCCAGCCCCAGATGGGCACCGTGCTCCCTGACCGCTTCCGACATGACGTCGGGATGAAGGGAGCCGACACCGTCATTGATATTGGTGCCGTCCGGAGCAACACCCAGGGCAATGACATCGGCCCCCAATTCCTCCAGAACCGCCGGCGCCACTTTGTAGGCGGCGCCATGAGCGCAGTCGACCACGATTTTGAGGCCCTTCAGGTTGAGATTGTTGGGAAAGGAATTTTTCACAAAAACAATGTAACGGCCCCTCGCGTCTTCAATGCGAAAAGCCTTCCCCACCTCTCCCGCGGTGGAACGCAGATCGTCGATCTTGTCCGAGAAAACGAGTTCCTCTATCCGCTTCTCCTGTTCATCGGGAAGCTTGAAACCGTCAGCACAGAAAAATTTGATGCCGTTATCCTCAAAGGGATTGTGAGAGGCGGAGATAACCACGCCCGCGTCGGCACGCATGGAAGAGGTAATGAAGGCGATGCCCGGGGTCGGCAGAGGCCCCACCAGCAGGACGTCGGTCCCCATGGAACAGATCCCGGCAGCCAGGGCGTTTTCTATCATATAGCCGGATATCCGGGTATCCTTGCCAATGACGATGCGGGTTCTTTTGTTGCCGTTCTTGAAAACATACGCCGCGGCCCGGCCAAGCTTGAGCACCGTCTCAACGGTGAGCGAGCCGACATTGGCCGTCCCCCGCACACCATCCGTTCCGAACATTTTTTTCCCCATCGGCATTCCTCCCGGATACGGTTAGACAAAATCAGGGTTTTTTCTTCAGGGTAACCAGAACCTCGACGTTCCTGTTCTCCTTCAAGGACACATAGCGGCCATGGAAGTCGAGAGGAACCGAGGTGGAAATATCCTTCCGGAGTCCCTGAACATCCACGGGCACCGTGGGTACCTCGCGGATTTTCTTCAATTCCGCCAGCCTCCCGCTGAGAACGATATCGGCAGGGACGACCTCGACCTTATCAACCTCAAACTCCCTGGCCGGATCGCCGGAAAGAACGACCTTGACCGGCACCCGCTTTTCATGGGTGGTTTCCAGGTTCACCTCCAGGGTGGAGGGAGAAAGGCGGGTAATTTTCAGGGCGGTCGGAATATTGATCCCCTTTTCCATGCGCCGGAAGGTCGTCACCCCAGCTTTGGCCCCTTTCAGGTCGACCGAAAGCAGCAGGTCGCTCGGTCTGAGACTGGAAAGGATGGTTCGAGGCCCGCTGATACGCACATCGACCAGGCTGGGAAGATCATTGACCACCATCATCCCCTTGGGGATATTCTTCAACTCCAGGGGCACCGCAAAGCCGACTTCCGAGGTCTGTTCGCCGGTCACGAAAAACCACAGAATGAGGGCAAAAAAAACGGACAGAGCCTTGGCCGGCCAGTTATGGAGCAATCTTTTGATCATTTGTTTTTTTTCTTTTTCCGGGCGGTGTCCGGCTCAAGCAAACGTTTGAGGATCCGCCGCAAGGAGGAGGAATCGAGATCACGCGTGATTTTCCCGCCCACCACCACCGAAATCTTGCCGGTCTCCTCGGATACCACGATCGTCACGGCATCGACAAGTTCCGTCAGACCGATGGCCGCCCGGTGGCGGGTGCCGAGGGTTTTACTGATATCCTGACTCTGGGACAGGGGGAGAAAACATCCGGCCTGTTTGAGCCGCCCCTGCTGGATGATAACCGCGCCGTCATGGATCGGGGAGTAGGGGAGAAAAATGGAGCTGATCAGGTCTCCGGCAACCTTGGCGTCGATTTCGACCCCCATTTCGAGAAGATCCTTGAGTCCGGTCTCCCTTTCAATGACGATCAGGGCTCCGATTTTCTTGCTCGCCAGGTTGACGCAGGCCCTGACCAGCTCCTCAATAATCTCCGTCTCCTCACCGTAGGAGATATCGGAGAAAAAGGGGTTTTTCCCGACGGAAATCAGCGCCCGCCGGATATCGTGCTGAAATAAAACGACAATGACGATGACGATGGAAGAAATAAAGTTGTCCAGAATCCACTGCAGGGTGAACAGCCCGGTAACCTTGGAACCGAGGTAAACCAGGAAAATTACGGCGAGGCCAAAAAGCATCTGGACGGCCCGGGTCCCTTTGATAAGCAGGATGATCCAGTAGATGATGCAGGCCACCAGGGCGATGTCCAGCAGATCATTCCAACGCAGATTGTTCAGAAGTTCCCACGCTTCGTTCATGGCCGCTACAAAGCTTCCCTTAGTCCCTGAGAACAGATTGCCCAGGCCGTCAGGGCGGCATCCCGGCTCGCCGCCACATCATGCACCCGAAAGATACGAGCCCCGGCCTGCACCCCAAGGGCGACGGTCGCCAGACTCCCGTGAAGGCGTCCCGCGGGAGCGGGGCGGTCGAGGATTTTGCCGATAAAACTCTTTCTGGAAGTGCCCAGAAGAATAGGATAGCCCAGGTTTTTCAAGGCGCCAAGGCCCTGCAGGAGTTTCAGATTGCCATCCGTGTCTTTCGCAAAGCCGATGCCGGGATCTATGGCGATTTTCTCCTTATCAATCCCGCAAGCCAGGGCTTTCTTGATGGCCTTTTTAAAAAAGGCCTCAATTTCAGCCAAGATATCCCCGTATTCGGTATTTTTCTGCATCTCCCGGGGACGACCCCGGGTGTGCATGAGAAAGACCCCCGCGCCGCTGGCGGCGGCCACCCCGGCCATTTCCGGGTCGAACTGGAATGCACTTATGTCGTTGATGAAATCCGCACCGGCGGCAACAGCTTCAAGCGCCACCCGGCTTTTATAGGTATCCACGGAGATGGGGACAGGCGATTGCCGGCGCAACGCCTCGACAACCGGTATGATGCGGTCCAGTTCCTCGGCAGCGGAAACCCCCTCGGCACCGGGTCGCGTGCTCTCCCCCCCGATATCGATGATGTCGGCCCCCTCGTCAACCATGCACAGCGCCCTGACGACCGCAGCATCCTTGTGGCGATAATTTCCGCCGTCGAAAAAGGAGTCGGGCGTGACATTGAGTATGCCCATGATTCTCGGCACGGAAAGGTCAAGGGCGGCGGCCCGCCCTTTGAGCCTATGAGGGAAATGGTCAGAATACACGAGGGATTTTTCTGTCATCGATAAGAAAGTCAAAAAAACCGGTTTTTCCGGCTGGACACCAGAGATTGTTGCGGAAAAATCCAGCCCGAACCGGGCAAGGTTGGTTTTTAGTTTTGATTGTCGGCGGGAAACAGCGCCGGATCTTCATCCGGCGCCACATCTGCCATTTAAAGGTTGCGACCGGGACCTAGTTTTCAGGCTCGGTTACATCCTCGGGTTCAGGCTGGAATCCGGCCACTTCGGAAGCTCCCTCAGAAGCGACAGGCTCCCCACCCTCTTCAGGGCTTTCTTCGCCAAGCACAATTTTGCGGATTTCGCTGCCATCCACGGTCTCCCGCTCCAGGAGTGCCTCTGCGATGGCTTCCAGTTTGTCCCGGTTGGCCGCAATCAGCTCCTTGGTCTTGTTGTAATTGCGGCAGACAATTTCACGAATCTCGTTGTCGATGGCAACGGCCGTTTCCTCGCTGTAGTTTTTGGTATGACCGAAATCCCGGCCGAGGAATATTTCGCCCTCCTTGTCGCCAAAGGCCAGGGGCCCCAGCTTTTCGCTCATCCCCCACTCGCAGACCATGCGGCGGGCAATATTGGTCGCCCTTTCGATATCGTTGGAAGCACCGCTGGTGACGGTTCCCAAGACAACCTCTTCCGCCACCCGGCCGCCCATCAGGGTACAAATGATGGTTTGAAGACCTTCCTTGTTCTCGTTGTACTTTTCCTCTTCCGGCAGGTACATGGTCACCCCCAGGGCCCGCCCGCGGGGAATTATGGACACCTTGTGAACGGGATCGGCGCCGGGGACGAGGAAGGCGATCAGGGCGTGACCGGCCTCATGGTAGGCGGTATTTCTCTTCTCTTTCTCGGTAATGACCATGGAACGCCGCTCGGAGCCCATCATAACCTTGTCTTTGGCCTCCTCGAAATCATCCATGTCGACGACGTTTTTATTAGCCCGCGCAGCCAGAAGAGCGGCTTCGTTGACCAGATTGGACAGGTCGGCCCCGGAAAAACCGGGCGTGCTCTTGGCGATTACCTCCAGATCCACGTCTGCAGCCAGGGGAACCTTGCGGGAATGCACCTTGAGGATCATGGTCCGGCCCTTGACATCGGGCCGCGGCACCACAACCTGGCGATCGAAGCGGCCGGGGCGCAGCAGGGCCGGATCGAGTACATCCGGGCGGTTGGTGGCGGCAATCAGGATAACGCCCTCGTTCGATTCGAAGCCGTCCATCTCGACCAGCAACTGGTTGAGGGTCTGTTCCCGCTCGTCATGTCCGCCCCCGAGTCCAGCCCCACGGTGACGGCCGACGGCGTCGATTTCGTCAATGAAAATGATACAGGGAGCATTCTTCTTGCCCTGGACGAAAAGATCCCGCACCCGGCTGGCACCTACGCCGACGAACATTTCCACGAAGTCGGAGCCGGAGATGGAAAAGAACGGCACCCCGGCTTCTCCGGCTATGGCTCTGGCCAGCAGGGTCTTGCCCGTACCGGGGGAGCCGACCAGGAGAACTCCCTTGGGGATACGTCCCCCCAGGCGGGAGAACTTCTTCGGGTCCTTGAGAAAGGAGACGATCTCTTCCAGTTCGTCCTTGGCTTCGTCAATACCGGCCACGTCCTTGAAGGAGACCTGGGACTGGTTCTCGGACAGAAGCTTGGCTTTGCTTTTGCCGAAACTCATGGCCTTGCCGCCCCCGGACTGCATCTGGCGCATGAAAAACACCCAGACCGCAATGAGGAGCAGGATCGGCCCCCAGGAGGCCAGCATGGTCACCCAGAAACCGCGATCCTCCTGGGGTTTGGCCTTGATTGTCACCCCTTTGGCACGGAGTTCCTGAACCAGCCCCGGATCGTCCGGCGCATAGGTTTTAAAGGTTGAATTATCCTTAAGCTTGCCTTCCAGGTCCGAGCCCTGGATCGTCACTTCAGTGACCTGGCCTTTCTCCACTGCGGTCCAAAAGGTCGAATAGGAAATCTGCTCCTGCTCGGGACTCTTCTGGGTCATCATGTTGAAAAGCAGAATCATGACCAGCGAAATGACAAGCCAGAGCGCGAGATTTTTATAAAACTGGTTCACCTGTTCCTCTCAAGTGTGCGAACCCGTGACAGCCCGCCGATGAAATTTTAAAACTCCTGAATTAATTGAGAATTTACCATAAGACTTTAAAATATCACAAGGAAAGATTTTTGAAAGCATTTTCCGGGATAAATGTCAATTTCAGCACCCGGCCGCCTCCCGCAGGAAGGCGGAAAAGCTCTGAACGCCGCACCCCTACCACCCAGAGTATCTCCCCGTCTGCGGTTGTCACCAGGGGGATGCGGAGACGCCAGGAACGATCAATTTTCCCATCGATAAACAAGTCCTTGATCTTTTTCCTGCCGGTCATTCCCGAAGGCTGAAAGAAATCTCCGGGCTTGAACGAACGCACCATCAGCGGCAACCCGACCCGCTCGGCATCAAACTCCACGTTCCAGCGGTCCTTCCCCGCCGGGACATCCGTCAGTTTTGCCTGAAAACGCCCCAATCCCGGAATGTCGAGGGGCTCCTGGTCGTCCACCAGAAAACAAAACCCTTCCGCCGTGGAAGGCCGCTGCCGTTTCAGGCACAGCCGCTCATAATTTCTTCCGATCCAGCAGCCTTTGACCTCGATTTCGGCATTGGGCCGGGGAGAGAAAAGCAGTTCGTCCACGGCCAGGATCTGAGCCAGGCTGAGACCCGCCAAATCTCCGCGGACCATGCCCAGGCCGTGCCTGAGAAGCCTTTTGCGCAGGGCCGGATGAATTTTCCGAAGGGCTGCCACATTCAGGACAAGGCCGTCTTTTTTTTCCATGAGTACGCTCGGGAATAATGCCGAAACCGTTCCCTGCCAGTAGCCCTCGTCTTCCGCCGCCAGCCAGGAGAGCTGAAAAAGCTGTTTCTCGAGTTGCGGATTGAAGGTTTCCAGAAGCGGCAGGACTTCATGGCGGATGCGATTCCGGGTGAAACGGGTGTCGTAATTGCTCTGATCGGTCCTGTAGGCGAGCCCCTGTTCCTCGAGATAGGCGACAATCTCTTGCCGCGAAAACCCCAGCAACGGACGGATAATATGGCCTTCCCTGAACCGCATGGCCGCCAGCCCCGCCGGACCGACGCCGCGAACCAGGCGATGCACCAGGGTCTCGGCCTGGTCTCCCCGGTTGTGGCCGAGGGCGATGAGGCTGCAATTCCGTTCGCGGGCCGAGCTTTCGAGAAAATCGCGGCGCACCTCGCGGGCGCCCTCCTCCAGCCCCACTTTCCGGCGCCGGGCCATGGCGGGGATATCCTCCTTTTTCGCAACCAGAGGAATGTCCCAGTTGCGGCAAAGATTCTCAACAAAGCTTCGGTCCCCGCCGCTCTCGGCCCGCATGCCGTGATCCAGGTGCGCGGCGAAAAGGCTCAGGGAAAAATCCGGGGCGACGGCACGCAACAGCGCCAGAAGCGCCACCGAATCGGGTCCCCCGGAGAGCCCGACCAGAATCCGGTCGCCTTCTTGAACCAGTCGTTGATCAACCAGTATTTTGTGGAAACGTTGCCGCATATGCAAATCAAGAGTAACAGAAGGATGGAAAATTGTTTTTACTTATTGCAATGTCAGGGACTTGGTCCACCATGGAAAGTGCATCTGGCGCCCGGGTGGCGACAGTTAAGCCCCATGGACGGTTTTATACGGCCCTTGGAATGGGTGACACGAGACCTTCAATCAACGAGATAAACAGATGAAAAAAGAAAAAACCCTTCCTGTCTTCAGGAAGGGTCTGGATTGGCTGGTGGCGGTGCAGAGATTCGAACTCCGGACACTGCGGATATGAGCCGCATGCTCTAACCAACTGAGCTACACCGCCGATTAAAACAATAACAAACCTCCCTCGGGAGGTTTGAAATTTGGTTGCGGGGGAAGGATTTGAACCTCCGACCTTCGGGTTATGAGCCCGACGAGCTACCTGACTGCTCCACCCCGCGTCACATGATTTAAGAGCCTTTTTAACTGGGCCAATATAATGGAAATCAGATATCGAAGTCAAGGGCTTTTTGAGTATCCCGGTTCTCACATTTTTCGCACAAACCCCGAGAGCCTTTCCTTTTTCTTAAGGTCTCCGGCCAGCGCTTCCGCTTCGCCTTTGGTCGCCAGAGGCCCCAGGACAACCCGATACCAGATGCCTTTTTCCTTGAGGTCGGCCTTTTCGATGAAGGCCTCAAAACCTTTGGTGGTCAACTGGCTTTTCAAGCGCTCGGCGTCTTCCATCTTTTTGAAGGACCCGGTCTGGACCACGTATCCCCCTGAAACAGCGACCTCAGCTTTTGCGACACTCCGGGGCAGCTCCGGAGTGGAGGCCGGCGCCAAAGGTTTCATTTGCATGACGGCCTGCTCCTCCACCGGGGCTGGAGCCGGTTTTTCCACCTTTTTCTCAGGCTGAGGCGGCAGATTTATGCCGGTCCCGAGGGGCTGCTTTTTGGTCTCCGCCAGGGTCTCATAAAATGTCAACTGGGGCGGCTTGGCAGCCTGTTCCGGCGGCTGCGACGTTTCCGCGGCTTCTTTTTCAGCAGGCCCCGTGGTTATGGGCAGACGGGTGACCAGGGGGGGCTTTTCCGTAACAACCACGGGCGGGGTTCCCCGTTTGCCGACCATGATGCCCAGTCCGAAACTGATCAGAGAAACCACAAGGACCAGGCTGAGCATCCATACCGCCTGCCTCTTTTCCATGCGCCTTTTGGTTCGCGAGGGAATTTGGTTTGCCATAATTAACCCTTCCGTCTACATTTTTTCGGGAGCGGAAACCCCCAACAGCAACAGAGCGTTGGCGACCACGGTCCTGATCCGGTTGACCAGATAGAGCCGCGCCAGACTGACTTTTCTGTCATCGGTAACAATTCTATGGCGATTATAATAAGCATGAAAGCGGGCCGCAAGGTCCTGCAGAAAAATGGTGATGCGATGAGGCTCGAAAGAGCGGCCGGCCCCTTCAACGATTTCCGGATATTGCGACAGGATTTTGGTCAGTCCCAGCTCTTCGGGAAGGGTCAGGGCGGCGCTGTCGACCTCCCCGGGCGCCGGGTCCTTCAGACCCTCCTCCTGCGCCTTGCGGTTGATGCTGCAGATGCGGGCATGGGCGTACTGAACATAGTATACCGGATTGTCGGCATTCTGCTGTTTGACCAGCTCCAGATCGAAATCGAGCTTGCTGTCGGAATGGCGGGTCAGGAAGACATAGCGGCAGGCGTCGCGCCCGACCTCCTGTACGACCTCCTGGAGGGTGACGAACTCCCCGGCCCGGGTGCTCATGGCGACCGGGTTGCCGCCCCGCAGCAGATTGACGAGCTGCACGAGGATGACCTGCAGGTCTTCCTTGTCGCGGCCCAGGGCCGCCACGGCCGCCTTCATGCGGGGGATGTAGCCGTGATGGTCCGCGCCCCAGATGTCGATGACCGTGTCAAAGCCGCGATCGAACTTTTCCTTGTGATAGGCGACGTCCGAGGCAAAATAGGTGGTGGCGCCGTTGCCGCGCAACAGAACGCGGTCCTTGTCGTCGCCGTAATCGGTGGTGCGGAACCAGATGGCCCCTTCTTTTTCGTAGGCCAGCCCCTTGTCACGCAGGAAATCGATGCCCTTGCGCACCTCGTCGCGGTCATAGAGGGTCTTCTCGCTGTACCAGCGGTCGAAGGTCACTCCGAACTCCCTGAGGTCGTCCTCGATCCCTTTGAGAATCTTGCCCCCGCCGAACTCGCCGCAGTATTTCAGCCCCTCCTCCTCGTTGTCGGTGAAGAAAGCCGCGCCCTTGTCGGCCAGGGCTTCCCGGGCCAGATCGCGGATATAGTCGCCCTGGTAGCAGTCCTGCGGAAAGTCGATGGTCTGCCCCTCCAGTTCCAGGCAGCGCAGGTAAATGGAGCGGCCGAGGGTGTCCATCTGGTTGCCGGCGTCGTTGATGTAGTACTCGCGCTGCACCTCGTAGCCGCAGCCCGCCAGCAGCCGCGCCAGGGCATCGCCGGTGGCCGCGCCCCGGCCGTGGCCGATGTGGAGCGGGCCCGTGGGGTTGGCGCTGACGAATTCGACCTGGATTTTCTTGCCCCTGCCGATCTCGCTGAGGCCGTAGTTTTCGCCCTTGGCATGGATGTCGTCGAGAACCGTGTACCAGGTATGGCTGGTCAGATGGAAGTTGATGAAACCGGGACCGGCGATTTCGACCCTGCTGAACAGGTCGTCCTTTTTCCCCAGGCTTTCCACCAGGGCCTCGGCAATCTGGCGGGGCTTCTTTTTCTCCGGCTTGGCCAGGGTCATGGCCAGGTTGGTGGCGAAGTCGCCGTGGTCGGGATTGGCCGGAACTTCGATGAGAATATCGTCGGGCATAACCCCGGAGTCGAGGCGCTCCTGTTTGTAGCAATCATCCAGCGCCTGGAAGAGCAGTTTTTTGAGGGTGTTTTTCATGGGTGTCTCTTATTTTTCAAACGAGATGGGGGAATGGATTCATTACCATACATTGGGCGGAACAATCCGACAGGTTCCTGGATTGCATAAGTTAGCATACTGGGGGGAAGTTAGGAACGATATTTTTGTCTGAAAGGGTTTAAAGGTGGAAGGCAGGCAACAAGACCGGAATCAGGAATGGCCCTGAAAGCGGCATTCTCGGACGACTTGGGATGCGCATTTATCCCGCCATCCGTCGTGGCACCGTTTTGGGTTAAGAATCATGTCCCCGGAACGCCCCAAAACCGGTAATTTCAGCATCTCAAAACAGACCGGTTATAATACCAGTGTATACAAAGAAATTTCCCGTGTTTGGTTGGCTTTCATGGGGGCGTTAAGGGTGATCGGCTATTTAAAAAACAAGAGGAGATGAACGCCATGGTTCCAGAAAAACTGAAAGAAATTCTGAAGCAGGATGGCGTTGTTGCCATAGCGACCCTGGGCAAGGATGGTCCACACATGGTCAATACCTGGAACAGCTACATCAGGGTTTCAGAAGATGGCAGGTTGTTGATTCCAGCCGGATATATGCATCAGACTGAAGCCAATATTGGCCACAACAACAAGGTATTGATCACGTTGGGCAGCAGCAAGGTGGCGGGCCTGCATGGCCCCGGCGCAGGATTCCTGATCAAGGGTACAGCGGCCTTTATCAGCTCAGGGCCGGATTTCGATGTCCTCAAAAAGAAATTCAGTTGGCTCCGTGCGACATTGGCGGTTACCATCGATTCCGCTACGCAAACCTGGTAGTTGAGAGGGCTTTGGAAAAGCCTGGCTGAGATCAGGCAAGCCATTACAGGCTAAAGGAGCCAAACGGAGATTTGACCACTTTTCTACCTTTAATTTTGGCACTTAAATGCCCTTTTTAAGGTTAAAATAGGGCATTTTTATAGCTTCTATTCTTTTATTCTCAGCATGTTATCTTGGTCCGAACCCAACTCTAGGCAACTCCAAAAATTATGGGGAGTGTCCCTCCTTTTCCACGAAGGAATCGCCAAACCCTGACACTGGACAATGGTTCGGAGTTCGCAAATTTCAAAGACCTGGAGAAAAAGGCCCGTCTGAGCATTTACTTTGCCGACCCTTATGCGGCTTGGCAACGCGGTGCAAACGAAAACACCAACGGTTTGTTGCGGCAATATTTCCCCAAAGGGACAAACTTTCGAAATATTGATGAAGACAGCGTTGCTAAAGCTGTCAAAAGGTTAAATCACCGACCACGAAAGTGCCTCGGATACCGGACACCCCATGAAGTGTTCTGGGATTTCTCACGTGGTGCACTTGCAATTTGAATTCACCCTTCTAAGCCCCGCTGGGGTGTATTCAGTTCGACAAAAAATATGGAGAGTGTTCCTCTTTTTCTACAAAATATCAAAAACGTGCCCCCCCCTAAGCGTCACTAGCGAAACGGCGCATTATTGAATCGGCAAGATGAGTGCCGGCACCCACAAGTCTTGCTAAAACACGAATTTGTTCCCTGCAATGTTCGTCCGTGGTTGGCGTTGGATAGTTCATTGTGTGATCTACCTCACCCCACACCTCTTCGAGAAGAGTGCGCACTTGCACCTCGCATGTTGCTGGACTGCGGGAGTTCGGCCGCAGTACATAATGAATGCTGGTGTAATAACTTTCCTTAAGTTTTCGTGTTAATCCAAGTGATTCAAAAAAGTTCCCTGATTCAGGATCCCACGTATAAGCGTTCGGCTCTTCGAACAGGGTAAATTCACCATCTTCCACCTTGTCCATTAAAGCTTTATGGATGTGTTTAAACTGTGATATGTGAAGATGAAGTACGCGAATTCCAGCAATGTCGGTGATTCGCTTGAAGACATTAGCTGGGGTAATCGGCCCTTCCTGGTCCGCTTGGTCGCGCTGTGCGTCCTCAGCGTTTTTTCGTTCAATCTTCTTGAGGAAATGGTTGATATCTTTCAGCCGGTGGCGTACCGAATGCACATAGTGTGAAAGACTTCGGCTTTCAAAAAAGTTTTTGACATGCATATGGAAAAGTTCAAATTCTTCGATGTGCTCGTCGTACACTCTTAAAATGTCAGCATGTTTCGTTCTCAAATCGTGGTTGGACATCAGTCCTCCAGACCTTCAAGACGGGACATTAAGTCGCTAGCAAAGGCATGGTACATATCCCTCTTTTCAAGATAGATATTTCTGTTGCCTAAAATTGTGCTCCTGTCCTCTGGTGACAGTGTTGAAAGGTCGGGTACCTTCCACATAGGTACCCTGTACTTTTGGGCCATTGAGGGCAAAGTGTTATGCGTATGCATAATCGACGTCTCACCTATGGGCTTTGAAATTATTTCTTTTGATAGATGGGAGTAACACTCTTTGGGAATTTTCGATTCAATCACATTCGGAAGTCTTTTCGCATACCCATAGTGTGCTGTCGCAAGATCTAGATCATTCTGGCCAGCATATCTTCTGGCGTTATAAATCGTATATCCCAATAGTTTTACAAAGTGATTTGGGAAGGAACTACGCTTTTTGTCTGATAATAGGCTGTACATCGTATCAAATTGTGAACGCCAAGTACGAAGAGCTAGCCCAATATTTGTTAGGCCGAAAGTCGAAAACATATCTGGCATACATGGCACGAAGAATCCCGTTGAGGTCGAAATTATAACTCGGTTCATCATGCCTAAACTAGGCGACGTGTCGAGAATTGCGATCTCATAGCCATGCTTTCTTCCCGCTTCAATGCAGAGACCACGAATTGCAGTGAGCAAGCGTATAGCTTGAGGCTCACCCATAAAAGCATCACTCCATGACTTCGCAAGCTTATCTTCATAGGTGTGAAGGCTCAACCGCCCAGGTATTAATCCGAGCATTTCATTAATTCTTTGGACAGAACCAAGCGCAAAGGATTCGTAAACACCATCTTCAATGGGCTTTAAAAGGCAGTGTACTGATCTGGGAGTTGCAACAAACTCATGGAAAGTCTTTTCACTCGCATCAAGTGCAGCTTGAAAGTCTTCGATAAAAGGCTCTTCTTCCGTCCACAGTGTCTCCAACCTCTCAGTGGTGAGACACTGGAGAGTGAGATTTGACTGGGGATCGAGATCAACCATCAGCGTTTTCTTTCCTTGTTCGGCCAAAGCATGCGCGAGATGGAAGCTAAGCGTGGATTTGCCCACGCCGCCCTTGTTATTGAAAACCGAGACAATCTTCAAACTGACCTCCAAAATTAAAGAAATTAATGGTGACTGATTTATTTCCCTTTTTCCCTCAACAAAAAACCGCCGGTGTCTAACGACCCCAAGCGGTTTCTTTTTCATTCAAATTTTCTGTCCGGAAAGTCACGCCAGCCTCCGGCAATCAAAGGAATTAATAAGCGCCATTAAATTACACCCTCATTAAAAATTTGTCAAAAAGGAAAAGAGGAAAATCGTCATTAGTCAATTGTCCCTGGTCAATCGTCAAAAGTCACTTGTTATTGGTCGTAGGTGAACTGTTATTAGTCATTGGTCCTTTGTCATTCGTGAACTTCAAGGGCATTGGGCAGATATCGCTGCTCGTGGGTGAACCGGCAGTGGTCCATTGTTATTCGTCATTTGTCCTTCGAGAACCCGGAAAAAACCAAGGACACTCCCCAGATTATTAAAAAGGTGAAAAGAGGAGAGGGTTTCGGACCTCCGTTGTATCCAAAAAAAAGGGCGATCGCCCCGCCTTGACCACGGAAGATCGCCCCATTTTTAAAAACGGGCCATTTTAAAAACGGCCCGATAGGTTGGTTATTTTACACTGGAAAATATCTCCCCGATCCCATCAAGAGAAGCCATAATCCAGTTATCGATAGTGTCTTCGTTAATATGAACCCCGGCAAAAGCCCCACCGATTACCTTTTCACCACGCTTATCACTTCTCTTGTAGAAAAGCTTTTCTCCCTTGTTGTTATACATTGACACGCAGTTTTTCGTTAATGCTTTGATTGTGGGAATAAATTTTCCCGAATCAAGGGTCCACTCGGAATAAAAGAGGACAACGGCATCAACATCTAAAACCTGGCACAATTTCCGAGCCGTTTCCTCTTGAAGTATCCCCTTAACAACTTCGTTGCGTTCGTTTGTAAAAGTCGGCATCGAGCGCCCCTCGAAAACCGGTGCAAATAACCCGTCACGGGTCTTTCCTATTGAAAGGCTGTAGTAAGCATCGCTTCCCACAAAGGAGCCGGCAGGTTTAACCGCCCAATGTTTGCTAAGAATTTCCTCCGTACCGGTCAATAATTGCCCCATGCTATCCTCTATTAATTTCGGATTGATAGCGCCTTGCCCATACATAGCCCCGTAGTTGTTTACAGCAAAAGAGACAACGGCAACTTTACCAATAGAGGCGGAGGGTAAAGACCCTGTCCCGGTAGATTTACAGGCAGTCAAACCCAAAGCAAAAAAACCAACTATCATCAGACAACACAGCTTACTTCTCATAACAAACGACCTCCTTTTTACCTTAAGAAATTATCGGGCTTTTTTAATTCAGCAGACCGCCATTTTCAGCCTGAAAATAAAAATTAAAGCCGCCCAGGATTAATTTTGACAAAATAAGCCAACCGATTTTATTTTTCGATTTTCCTCAATAAAAAAACCGCCGAGTCCAGCGACGCCAATCGGTCTCTTTATTCATCCAAATTTTCCATCCGGAAATTCGGGCCGGCCTTCGGTCATGAAAAGAGCAGAGCAAACTGCATTAAACTACACTCTCATTAAATTTTTGTCAAAAAAGAATGCAGATAAACCCGTCAGTAGTCCCTGTCCTTTGTCATTTGGAAACTTCAGGGATAGTGATCAACGGTAAATCTCATTCGGCATTGGTCTTAACAAAAGGGACAAACAGGCGTCCTCTGAAACGCCCGGGAATTTCGCGGGAGATTGAAAAAAATCAATATAGAAGGCTCAAAACCTGCAGTGAGTTTACATTGGACAAAGCAAAGGGAAATTACTATTATTAAATTTTTTCATGAATATTTCTTAGCCTAATCTCATCTTCCCTTACTTCCCACATCATGACCGTTGTGCATTGAGGAAACAAAATGGGAAAATTGCTCTGCATTTTGATTCTTTTTTCGAGTGTAACGGTCCATGCGGAATGTCAGCTTAAAGTCAGGGTCGTCCGGGATTACCAGCCTCAATATTATCAAGATGCGCAGGGCCGGTGGCAAGGCATGTCAGTCGAACTGGCCAAGGTTTTGTTGCAGGAGGCGGGCTGTACTCCGGTTTTTTTGGATCGTCCCTGGAAAAGGGCTCTGGTGCAAATGAGGGATGGAGACCTGGATCTGATACTGAATGTGTCCCTGACAGAGGAAAGAAAAAATTTCATGTATTTTATCGGTCCCCAACGTGATGAAACCGTTGTGTTGGTGGTCAAGAAGGAATCGAATTGGGAAATCTCATCCCTGGATGATTTTAAAGCCCTGCCCAAGGGGATCGGCATCGTCAGGGGGAGTTACTGGGGAAAGGAATTTGATGAAAAATACAGATACGATCCGGAATTCGCCAAGACCATCGTGCCTGTGAACAGTGCCGAGCAATTGATGAAAATGCTACAGAATAATCGCATTCTTGGGATGATTGCGGATCGCTATGATGCCGTCTACAAAATAAAAACCCGTGAAGATTTTAACGGGATGAAAATCCATCCTTTTGTCATCAATCAGGATTGGGTCTATTTTGCATTGAGCAAAAAATCGGTTTCTGAAGAGTTTCTGGACAAACTTCGGTCCGCCTATGATCGGGCAAGGCGACAGGGAAAATTTGAAATGGTCCTCAGGCAATATCAATGATATTACAGATAAAAACAGAAAAGGGATGAAAGGTTTATCTCCCGATTTTCCCCAACGAAAAACCGCCGGTGTCTCACGACGCCAGGCGGTTTTTAACTCATTTGGGAACGGGAAAGGCTTTTAAAGCCGGTTGCTACCCAAATCCCGAGCCTCTCTCCAAAAACAGAAAAACTCCAAGGGCTGCCAGGCACAGCAGGGTGACAATCCAGTCCTTTGGGGTGAAGCGGTAGCTTTTTCGGAAGCTCCGGTCCTTTCTTCCGAACCCCCTCGACTCCATCGCCACAGCCAGATCGTCGGCCAGGATGAAGGACTGAAACAGCAGCGGCATGAGCAGCGCGAGCAGGTTCTTCACGTTGCGGAGCTTGAAAGCCAGATCGATCCCGCGCGATCGCTGCGCCTCGGTTATGTGCCTGACCTTGAGGCCGATGAGCGGCACATAGCGCATACCGGAAGTGATCATAAAGGCAAGGGCGTACGGCAAACCGAGCAGCCGCAGTGCATCCCCGATCTCGGCGGGGCCGGTAGCCCCGAACACCAGGATCGAGACCGAGAACAGCACAAAAAGCCTCAGCGCGAGCTGCAGGGCGGTATCCACGTCGTAGAAAATCAGGCCGACGACGAAAACGAAGGCCGTGAGCGGCAGGGTCATGCGCAGGGATTTAACGAACCTTTCCAGCTGTCCGCTGAGGGGCGCCATAATGAGCAGGAGCACGCCTGCGCCGATCAGGGTTGCGGCATGAACCGACATGAGCACCGCCGTGACGGCCGCTATGCCGATGACGAGCCGGGTGCGGGGATCAAGGTTGCTCATCGCCGCCTCCGCTGCCATTGTGGCCGGCGGGCCAGGGCAGACCTCCCGCCCGGGCCACTTCCGCGGCCGGGCCATCCGCCTTGATTTGCCCGTCCTTGAGAAGCACCCAGCGCGGCGCCACGGCCCCCGCAAATTCCAGGTCGTGGGTCACGACCAGGGTCGTGAGCCCCTCTTCAGTCAATTTGTTGAGGGTAAGGGCCAGGGCTTCCCGGGAGCGCCCATCCTGCCCGGCGGTGGGCTCGTCCAGAACCAGCATCTCGGGTTCCATGGCCAGGATCGAACAGATGGCCACGCGCTTCTTTTCGCCCTCGCTCAGCCGGTACGGAGAGCGGTCCATAAAACCCTCAAGGCGGAAAAGATCGATCATTTCGTCGAAGCGCTCACTCCGGGGGGTACCGACGGCCCGGGGCCCGGCCAACAATTCCTCCTCGACGGTGGTCGTGAAAAACTGGTTGTTAGGGTTCTGGAAGGAAAGCCCGACCAGGGTGGCCATCTGCGACGGGGTCGACTCGCAGACATTTTTCCCGCGGTAGAGGACCTTCCCGGCCGCGGGTTTCAGAAGCCCGTTCAGATGTTTCACGAAAGTCGTCTTGCCGCTGCCGTTACTGCCGACCAGGGCCACGGTTTCCCCCTGGCGGATCTCGAGGGATGCGCCGTGCAGAATCTTCCTCCCGCCCATGACGGCTTCAAGGCCTTCCACGGTCAGCAGCGGCTGACCAACCCCTGCCGGCCGAAACGGCGGCGAGTAGCGGGGTATCAGCTTGGATTCCACCAGCGCCGGCCGCAGGGCTTCCATGGGGCCGTCCATGGCAACCCGCCCTTGATCCATCACCACGCAACGGGAGACATCCGCCGAAAAACCATCGAGGATCTGCTCGACGATCATCAAGGTGGTGCCGCGTTGGTGGATGCGCGACAGGGTGCGCCTTAATTTCCCGGTCGCTACCCAGTCCAGGTTGGCGAAAGGCTCGTCAAGGACCATCAACGGCGGCCCGCCGCTCAACACGGCGGCGATGGAAACGAGCCGCCTCTCGCCGCCCGAAAGTTCGGAAGGCGCGCGCGGCAGAAGATGGGAGATTTCCAGTTCCGCCGCTGTATCCCGGATACGGGCCATGATCTCCTGGGGATCGCGTCCCAGGCTCTCGGGGCCGAAGGCGAGTTCGTCCTCCACCGTGGCATTGAACAATTGGGCGTCGGTGTTCTGCAGCACGAGGCCGGCATGGTCGAAGAGTTCAGCAGGGGGGGTCGAGGCCACGTCGAGGCCCACGACCCGGACCGAGCCCTCGATGGCCCCGCCGAAATGGTGCGGGACGAGCCCGTTTACGGTATAAGCCAGGGTCGACTTGCCCGAGCCGTTGGCCCCGCAGAGCAGCACATATTCACCGCCGGAAACGGCGAGATCCACCCCGTCCAGAACGGCCTCACCGGACGGATAGCGGTATTTAAGCTGTTGGATGTCGATCATGGTTGCCAGATTTTGGTCTTTTTCAACAGGTGGAGGGCCACCAGACCGATAATCGTACCCCCGATGGTGCTCACGCTGAAAGCGATCACCATGGTCCCGGCCGCCATCTCACGGCCCAGAAAAACCGGTCCGATAATCCAGACGCTGGCAAGAGCACCCAGGATGCCGGTCCCGATGACCTCACCCAGCACCGCCGCATACATATTTTTCGTATAGCGGTAGGCGAAACCCGCCAGCAGCGCCCCGATCATGCCGCCGGGGAACGCCAGCAGCGTGCCGAGGCCCAGGATGTTGCGAATGACAGCGGCGGCGAAGGCAATGGCCACCGCATACCAGGGCCCCAGCATCACGGCCCCGATGACATTGACCATGTGCTGGGCCGGGAAGCATTTGGAAATGCCTATCGGAATGAAAAATGGGGAAAGAGCCACCGCTATGGCCACCAGAATCACGGCCCGCGCCACATCCCTGGTTTTCATGTGAAAAGCCATCTTCTCCTCCTTTCAGCACCTCAGTGCCTTTTCCAAGATCAGATCTGTAGTTGACATTATTGCGTCGTCCTCGATCTCGGCCTTTCTTTTGCCGGTCGGATTCGTGTCAACTTCATCATTGTATTAAGTTTGCTGGACAAGACAAACATATATACACAAAAACCCCCTGAAGGGTCAATCATTCAGGGGGTTTTAAGCAATATGCTTATGGGATTCAGCGCAGGTTGCTTCCGGAAGACCGGGGAAACACGAAAATAACCTCGTTCTCCCCCATCATCCCCAACTCCTGGCGGGCGATGTCTTCAATATACCTTTTATCGGAGGTCAAAGACTGAATCTCTTTTTTCAGGTTGTCATTTTTGACCTCCAGGGCCAGAATCTCCCCCTGCAGGGCATCGCGGTGGCGGGAGGCTTCCATGACCCGCAAAACCCCGCGTTCACCAAACAGGGCAAGAGCCAGAAAAACAACAATCAGGCCCAGGGCCCACCAGGGGAGGCGGAAATTCGTGAAGGGATTTGAGGTGATGGCTTTTGGCACTTGAGCTTCCCTGCTCCGACCGGGGCCCGGGAAAAAGCCCCCTGGTTAAAAAAGAGTTTCAGATAATTTTACCGGAACCCGGCCAAAACCTTTGCAAGGTGAGATGGAATATCCGGCCGGGCATGATACAACCCGTTACTCAAAGCTAATTAAATTTTCGATTTTGTTCAAGGTCTTTTTTCCGATTCCCTTGACTTTCAGCAAATCCTGAGCACTTTGAAAGGGGCCATGCTCCTGACGGTAGCTGACAATATTCTCTGCTGTCTTTTGGCCGATACCCGGCAAAGTGATAAGTTCCTTGGCCAGGGCCGTGTTGACATTGACGGCGGTCTCGACTTTTTGAGTCTGTTCCGCCGCCGGAGAAGCACTGAAAGCCGTCCCCGAAAAGGCCAAAGCCGTCAGTACCAATGTTATCAAAACGATAATTTTTTTCATTTTTTGTTTCTCCTTTTTTTAGTCAGGATTTGCTGTTGAAAGCTCATCCAGGTTGTCTGAGGGAAAATCCTGCCGGATATTCCCATCTCACCCGAATTCGCATTGCAAAATTAAATCCCAAAAATAGGAGAAGCAAATTTATTTTTTCCAGCCGTCTCCGCCGGACCCGGAACCGAAGACGTCCCCGATTCCCCGGAGAACGAAGGCCACCAGAATCTCCTGGTCCTCCAGCCGGTCCCTGAAGCTCAGCTTGATACTCCAGCATTGAAAACGGTATTCCACGCCGACCATGGTTTCGAGGGAACGGTCCTCTTGAAAATCATAGCGGTAGAGATAGGTCAGGGTGACGGGGTCGAATATATTGAGGGTCGCCAAGGCGCTCAGATACTCCGCCTCGTCTTCCAGGTAGGTATAAGCGAGGGAAATATCATTGTCATTGTGGTCCGTGATTCCGCTGCGAGCCCTGAAAACAGCGAAGCTGTCGCTTTCGGGGTTCGGATCATAAGTGGCATCCAGGTCGATGTAAGACCAGGTCGTCGGCCGCACGATCAACTCGGAACGCACCGGAGAGAAAGGCCGGACCGGGGCATCCCCCGCCTCGCGGTCACGGCGGGACTCGCGGATGTTGAATTCCTGGGCCAGCCGGAAGTAAAGAAATTCATGATATTCAGGCTGCCCCTCGGCATCTTCCAGGCGTGCTGTCAGGCGGTTGACCAGGGCCAGGCTCAACCTGTTCTCCGGCTCGATATCATCCAGGCGGTCGAAAGTCGGCAAGGCATCCTGGTCTTCGGAGGGAATGTAGGAATAGCGGATTTCCGGTTCGAAGCTGTGCCTGATCTTTTTGACGGTTTCGCCATTCCAGTCGAAAACCCTGTGCATACGGGTCGAGGCACCTATAGTGAAATCGAACAGCTCTTCGTTTTCATCGGCGTCCGAGGTCCGATAAAAGCGCTCGAGAAACCCTATTTCCGCATCGATATCCAGGAAACGGGCCGGCTTCAGGACCGTAGCCAGATAGGGGCGCAGGACGACCCTCTCGCCCTTGTTCCCCTCCTCCCGCCAGAAGTAATCGGCCGAGGTATCGAACCCGTAAAAGATGGGGGTCTCCTGGAACCTTTTCCGGATAAGAGACAACCGCACCTCGGGAAGCCTTTGCAGAGTCAGGTCGTTGCTGGTTTCGAGGTCCTTGATGTACTTCAATTGCCCGGTCAGGTTCAACTTTTCCCAATTTCTCTGGGCGTATAGCGTCGAGATCAAAGCGCTCTTGTTGTAATCCCCTGCGTCCTGGCCGAAATCTTCGAAAAAATCCTTTTCATCGACATACTCGACATCCGCCATGAGCTTGATGTCGCCGGGCAGGAACCCGGCATGGTCCCAGGAGACGGCAAACCGGTCCTCCCCCTCGTCCCAGCCGTTGATGTGGTAAAAGCTGAACTCGCCCTCATTGCGCTCGGACCAGATATAACGATAGTCCAGGCCCTTCCCCAACCCCAGTTTGGACAGATAATCGAGATAGAATGTGGCGTCCGTATTCCGGGAGATAGCCCAGTAAAAAGGTTGCGATATCTGCAGCCCTTTTTTGGTGGAATTTCCATAGGTGGGCATGAGCAAACCGGTTTTCCGGTTTTCAACCGGGTAAGCGAAATAGGGAAAGTAAAAAACCGGGATGTCTTTCAGATAAAACAGGGTATGCTTGGCCTTAGCGTAACCGCCGCGCGTCACCTTCAGATCTTTTGCCTTGAATTTCCAGGCCGGCACTTCCGCGTCACAGCTGGTGAATTCGGCATCCCTGGCAAGGTAGTGGGTATCGTCGAGTTTTTCAATCCGGTCCGCCCAAAAATGAAAATTCTCCTCTTTCCAGAACCCTCTCCCCTCCCGGAGGGCCCCCTTGCCTGAAGCCATATTCAGGTCGAGTTGATCCCCCGCAAAAAAGTTGCCTTCATCGTCAAGCAGCAAAACCCGGCCGGAAGCCAAGGCATCCTCACTTTCAGAGTGCCATTCCAATTTGTCGGAAAGAAGGGTCAGGTTGCTTTTTCTCAGGCGGACGTGACCTAAAGCCGTATAGGTTCCGGTTTCCTGGTTGAACTGCAACTCATCCGCCGTCAGGGTGACAGGTTCGGGACTTCTAAAACCCGAAAGTTTTTCTGCAGCCCCCCCCCGGCAGGCCGGAAAAGCAAAAAAACAAATCAGGATGCCAAAAAAAACCAACAGCAACGGCCTCATCTGTGGTCCCCCCATTTGTCAAGAACATCCATTGCAGCCCCAACCAGAAACAGGGAGCCGGCCACCAGGACAATTTCGCCTTCCTGGCGTGCCCCTGCCGCCGCCCCAAGAGCCGCTTCGACATGATCGAAAGCCCGGCCCTTCACCCCCATTTTCATGCCGACAGCAACCAGCCGTGGGGGCGGTACGAACGGCTCCTGCGGAACATCGGTACAATAAAGGCTTTTCACCCGGTCGAGAAGCGGCCCCAGAATCGCTTCCGGGTTTTTATCCTCTTTGACCCCCACCACCCAATGGATATCCAGGATGTTCTCATCCGCCAGATAGCGGGCCAGAGTCAGGGCACCGCTGCCGTTATGGGCACCGTCGAGGAGGATCTCCCGCCTCCCTTCCCACCACTGCAGGCGCCCGGGCCACTGAACCCTTTCCACCCCTTCCCGCATGGCTTTATCAGGAATGGCAAAGCCCCGCTGCCGCAGGATTTTTGCGCAACGAAGGCTGAGTGCAAGGTTGGCATGCTGGTGAATCCCCAACAGGCCGGGTGTCAGGTTATCCAGGGCCAGGCCGGAATCCCGGTAGGAAAACCGTTTCCCGGATGATATCACAGAAAAGTCCCGACTGAAAACCGATTGCGGCGCGCCGCAGACCGCGGCTTCTTCCAAAAGCACTTGGGCGGCCTCCGGCGGCTGCGGACCGATGACAACGGGAACCCCTTTTTTAATGATACGGGCTTTTTCGCCGGCAATTTCCTGGAGGGTTGTCCCGAGATAGCGGGTGTGGTCTTCGGAAATGGGGGTGATTACGGAAACCAGGGGGGTGACCAGGTTGGTGGCATCCAGGCGTCCTCCCATGCCGGTTTCGACAACCGCCACCTGAACGCCGTGCCGGGCAAAATAAAGGAAGGCCAGGGCCGTGGTGAATTCAAAAAAGGTGACCGGCCGTTTTTCCACCCGGGGTCGGATTTCATCGATCAGGCCGGCGAGCCGGGCTTGGTCGGCGGGACGGCCGTCGATACGGATTCTTTCACTGAAGGATTGCAGATGGGGGGAGGTAAAAAGGCCGGTACGATACCCCGCACGGCTAAGAATTTCCGCCAGACCGGCCGCCACCGAGCCTTTGCCGTTGGTTCCGGCGACATGGACGACCGCATAACTTTCCTCGGGATGTCCCAGAAGGTCGAGAACAACCGAGATGTTTTCCAGACCCAGCTTTATGCCGGAGGCTCGAAGTCCGAAAAGAAAGTCGAAACTCCCCAGAACTTTCACATTCAACTCTTGAGGAAAATTCGGAGGATACGGGAAAGGCGTTCCTTCATTTCCGGCCGGCGGACAATCATGTCCACCATCCCGTGTTCGAGGAGATATTCGGCCCGCTGGAACCCTTCGGGAAGCTCCTGGCGGATGGTCTGTTCAATAACCCGGGGCCCGGCAAAACCGATAAGGGCTCGCGGCTCGGCCATATTGACGTCCCCGAGCATGGCAAAACTCGCCGTTACCCCACCGGTGGTCGGATCGAGAAGCACCGAGATAAAAGGCAGCTTCATCTCCTTGAGACGCATCAGAGCGGCGCTGGTCTTGGCCATCTGCATCAGGGACATGATACTTTCCTGCATGCGCGCCCCCCCTGAGGAGGAAAAGATGATGACCGGAACCCGGTGATCAATGGCATGCTCGATGGCCCGGGTGATTTTCTCGCCGACCACCGACCCCATGCTCCCGCCCATGAAGCCGAAATCCAGAACCGCGACCACGACCGGAAGCTCGTTAATGGTCCCCTCGCCGCAGATGACCGCTTCGTTGATGGTCCTTTTTTTAACGGCCGCCTTGATGCGGTCCTTGTATTTTTTCGAGTCCTTGAAATCGAGAAAATCCCTGGATTTCAACTCGGCGTCCATTTCGACAAAAGAACCCTTGTCCAGAATGAGGTCGAGCCGCTCCTGGGAAGTTATGCGGAAATGGTAATCGCATTTGGGGCAGACATTCCAATTGCGTTCGATTTCCTTGGAGTAGATGATCTCCTGACAGTTCTGACATTTGGTCCACAGCCCCTCGGGCATGTGCACTTTCTTATCCGAGGCCTTGGGCAGAGGCGCTTTCGATTTTTTAAACCAAGCCATAGGTAACCTCTCCTCCACTAAAGCGGGGTTGCATGTCGGTCTTCCGGCGCCACATAGACAAAGCCTGGCGACGCACCCCTTACGCTCTCATACACAAAAAAATTCGTCAACTATCGGTGATCAAAGCCTGTCCATACAGGTTTTGAAATATCTAACGTGTCCCTTCTTTAAGTTGCCGCGCAAAGGCCGTGACCTTTTCCGCCAAATCCTGCGAATGGCCGCCCTTGGCAATGATCTTTACCAGTGCGCTTCCCACCACCACGCCATCGGCAAAACCGGCGACGGCCTTGACATCGGCCGGGGTGGAAATGCCGAAGCCGACCGCCACGGGAAGGTCGCCCATACCCTTGAGACGGGCGACATCATCCGCAATAGCCGCTGCATTGATCTCCCGGGAGCCCGTTACCCCGGTCATGGAAACATAATAGACGTACCCTTCGCTTTCCCGGACCAGCCTTTCAGCGCGTTCCGGGGGAGTGGTCGGGGCAATCAGGGTGATAAAATCAAGCTGGTTTTTCCTGAGATGTCCCCGCAGTTCAGCCGCCTCCTCCGGAGGCAGGTCGACAATCAGGAGACCGTCGACACCGGCCTCTGCAGCATCCCGTGAAAAATCCTCAAGGCCGTAACAGAACACCGGATTGTAATAGCCCATGAGGACAATGGGGACGTTCGTTCTTGCCCGGATTTTCCGCACGCTTTTAAGAATGCCCTTAAGAGTCGCCCCGCCTTTCAGAGCCCGCTCCGAGGAGGCCTGAATGGTCGGCCCGTCGGCCATGGGATCGGAGAACGGAAATCCGAGTTCGATAATGTCCGCCCCGGCCTCGGCCAAAGCGGGAACCAGAGCCTCGGTGGCAGCCATATCGGGATCGCCGGCGGTCAGAAAAAGGACCAGGGCCTTCTCCGCTTTTTCCCGTAAAATCGAGAATGTTTTTTCAATACGTTTCATCTGCACAACCATGTTTAAAAGGTACGCAACGGTTCATCTTGCTGACCGACGGCCTTATCCCCCATTCCCCTGCAATGTGCCGGAACCACAACCCTGCCGGCACTGCCAATGAATCAGTCCGCTTCATTGAAATACTCACGCACCGTGGGGATATCCTTGTCGCCGCGCCCGGAGAGGCAGACGACGATGATGGCATCCCCGGGCATCTGCGGGGCAATTTTCCCCAGATAGGCAATGGCGTGGGAACTCTCCAAAGCCGGGATGATGCCCTCCAGTTCGCTCAGAAGCTTGAACCCAGCCAAGGCTTCGGAGTCGAGGACAGCGTCATACCGGACCCGTTTCAGGTCAGCCAGAAGCGCGTGCTCAGGGCCTACTCCGGGATAGTCGAGGCCGGCGGAAATGGAATGGGCGTTCAGTATCTGGCCGTCCTCATCCTGAAGAAGATAGGTCTTGTTGCCGTGCAGGACACCGACCTTGCCCAGGCAGATACTTGCCGCGTGTTGTCCGGAATCGAGGCCGTAGCCGCCGGCCTCGACACCGATCATCTCGACCTTCTCGTCATCGAGAAAGGGGTAAAACAGGCCCATGGCGTTGGAGCCGCCACCGATACAGGCGACGGCCAGGTCCGGCAACCGCCCTTCCCGTTCAAGAATCTGGCGCCGGGTTTCGCGGCCGATGACCGCCTGAAAATCGCGCACCAGCATGGGGTAAGGATGAGGACCGGCCACGGTGCCGATAACATAAAAAGTGTCGCGGACGTTGGTGACCCAAAAGCGCAAGGCTTCATTCATGGCGTCCTTGAGGGTGGCGGTCCCGCCTTTCACCTCGTGAACCTTGGCGCCGAGAAGCTTCATACGAAAGACATTGAGGGCCTGACGGCGGATATCCTCCGCCCCCATGAAAATCTCGCAATCAAGGTTGAAAAGGGCGGCGATGGTGGCCGTGGCAACACCGTGCTGTCCGGCGCCGGTTTCGGCAATAACCCGGCGCTTGCCCATTTTGCGGGCCAGCAGCACCTGACCGACGGTATTGTTGACCTTGTGGGCGCCGGTATGGTTCAGATCCTCGCGTTTAAGATAAATCCTGGCGCCACCGAAATGCTCGGTAAGCCGCCGGGCAAAATAGAGCGGGGTGGGGCGGCCGACATAATCACGAAGGTAGTAATCGACCTCCTGCTGAAAGGCCGGGTCCTCCTTGGCCCGGGCATAGGCCTGCTCAAGCTCCAGCAGGGCCGGCATCAGGGTTTCCGCCACATAACGCCCGCCGAATTGGCCAAAATGCCCCTGTTTGTCGGGGTAACTTGCTGCTTTTGCCATTACGTCCTCTTTACTGTACTGCTCAATAGGTGCCTGACTCCTGTCAGGCATTTCTGGCATTGCGGATGAATGCCGCCATCCTTTCCGGGTCCTTGCGGCCGGGTGACATTTCGACACCGCTCGAAACATCGACCCCATAGGGACGGACAGTGCGAATCGCCTCGGCAACATTTTCCGGAGTCAAGCCACCGGCGAGCACAACCCGGTGGCTTTCGGCCACCCGTGCGGCCAGGCTCCAATCAAAGGTCCGGCCCGTCCCTCCCATGCGTCCCTCGACCCAGGTATCGAGAAGCAGGGTCGCACTTTGAAATCCGCCAATCCCTTCCAGGCTGGCCTCGTCCCTGACCCGCAGAGCCCGAATTATCCGCCGCTCCTCAAGGCCCGTATCCTCGTCGTCACCCTCACCGTGCAGCTGAGCGATATCGAGACCGCAGTAAGACATGATCTCTCGTATACGGCCGGCTTTTTCACTGACGAAAAGCCCCACCGTAGAGAGGAAGGGCGGCAGAGACCCAACTATATTACGAACCCTGTCCGGCTCGACGCAACGCGGGCTGGGCGGGTAGAAAACAAATCCGAGGGCGTCGGCCCCCAGATGGGCTGCCAGATGCGCATCCTCTTCATTGGTTATTCCACAGATTTTTATCCGAAGCATGAAAACCCCATCATTCGGACAAAAGAGCCGCCAGTTTCTTATCCATATCTTTTTCCCGCATAAGGCTCTCGCCGATGAGGAAACCCCGGGCTCCGGCATGCAATAGCCGCGCAAGGTCCGCTCTGTTTCGGATGCCGCTTTCACTGACCACGAAACAGTCAGCCGGAATCAGGGGGAGAAGCCTTTCCGTCACCGCCAGGTCGGTGTGGAATGTTTTCAGGTTGCGGTTGTTGATTCCGATCAGTTTAGCGCCAAGTTCCAGGGCGACATCCAGCTCAGCCTCGTTATGGACCTCAACCAGGACATCCAGGCTGAGACTTTCCGCCAAAAGGGTCAAGTCTTTTATTTGGTCTTCCAATAAGGCCGCAACAATGAGCAGAATGGCATCCGCGCCAAAAGCCCGGGCCTCGTAAACCTGATAGGGATCGACCAGAAAGTCCTTTCGCAGCAGCGGCAGGGAAACCGCTTCGGCAACCTGTTTGAGAAAATCAAGATGACCGAAAAAAAAATGTTCATCGGTCAGGACGGAAAGGCATGCCGCCCCTCCTGCCTCATAAGCACGAGCGATTTCAACAGGGTCAAAATTCTTGCAAATGATTCCCTTGGACGGAGAACCCTTTTTCACTTCGGCAATAACCGCAGTCCCAGTTGCCGCCTTGGCTCTGAGTGCCTGGGCAAAACCCCGCACCGGCGGGCGGGTGGCAATAATCGCCTGCAAATCGGTCATGGGCCTTTTGCGCTTTGCCTCTTGAACTTCTCCGTTTTTATAGTCCAGTATTTTCTGTAAAATCATCGATTGGTCATTTCCACAAGGCCCTCCAGTTTTTCCAGGGCCTTTCCACCATCCACAACCTCGCCAGCCAGCCTGAGCCCTTCCGGGACATCCGGAACTTTATCGGCGGCAAGCAACGCAAAAGCGCTGTTGAGCAGAACAATATCCCGGCAGGGCCCCTTTTCCCCCAAGAGAATGCCCTTGACTATTTCGGCATTGCGATCGGCATCCCCGCCCTTCAACTCCTCCAGGGAGCAGGACCGAAGACCATAATCCTCCGGACGGACCTCATAAAAGCGCAGGTCGGCGCTTATCTCTCCGACATAGGTCGGACCGGTCAAGGTGATTTCATCCATGCCGTCGGAGCCATGGACGATGAACCCTTTCTTGCATCCCAGTTTTTTCAGGACCCGGGTCATAGGCTCCACCAGGTCCCGGCGGTAGACACCCAGAACCTGGCGGTCTGCGCCCGCAGGGTTAGTCAACGGTCCGAGGATATTGAAGATGGTCCGAATGCCGATCTCCTTGCGCGGACCGATGGCGTATTTCATGGCTCCGTGCAGGGCCGGTGCGAACAGAAACCCGATTCCCAACTGGTTGATACAGTTTTCCACGATCTCGGGTCCTATGTCGAGGTTAACACCGAGTTTCTCCAGGACATCGGCACTGCCACAGGCCGAGGAAACGCTGCGATTGCCGTGCTTGGCAACCTTGACTCCGCAGGCCGCCAGGATAAAAGCAACGGTTGTGGAAACGTTGAAGGTCTTGGTGCCGCTGCCTCCCGTTCCGCAGGTATCCAGGATGCTTTCCTGCTCGATATTGATGTCGTCACGGTCAATATCCACCACCGCACCGACCCGAATCGGGGTCACCCGCGCTCTCATCACCCTGGCAGCACCGGTAATTTCCTCCACCGTCTCGCCTTTCAGCCTTAAGGCCGTGATGAAGGCCGCGATCTGGGCGGGCGTTGCCTCTCCCCCCATAATTTCATCCATGACCGCTATCATCTCGGCCTCCGGCAGGTCGCTACCTTCCACCACCCTGGCTATGGCATCCTTTATCACGCGTCAACTCTCCTTTGTTATTCACTACTTGTTGGGTACAAAGGGCACCTGGCGTTTATAAACCAACAAAGTAAATCGTTTCATCACCCATCATATATTTCAAGTCAGGTTGAGAAAGTTTCTTAACAAACCTTTCCCTTCCAGGGTCAGAATCGACTCAGGATGGAACTGGACACCCCACATGGGATATTCCTTATGTTCAAGCCCCATGATCTCCTCTTCAGCTGTCCATGCCGTTATCCGCAGGCAGGAAGGAAAACTCTCCCGCTCTACCAGCAGGGAGTGGTAGCGGGTGGCATCAAAAGGGCTCGGAAGATCGGCAAATACCCCTTCGCCGCGGTGGTAAACAGGGCTGGTCTTGCCATGCATAAGATTTTCAGCCCGGACGATGCGCCCGCCAAAAGCCTGACCAATGGACTGATGGCCGAGACAGACCCCGAGAATGGGAATTTTCCCGGCATAGCTGCGAATGGCTTCCACGGAAATCCCGGCTTCATTCGGCGTACAGGGGCCGGGAGATATGACCAGGCGGCGGGGCGCCATAGCCCCGATTTCGTCCACGGCAATCCGGTCGTTACGAAAAACCCGGACCTCCTCTCCCAGTTCCCTCAGGTACTGGACAATGTTGAAGGTAAAGGAGTCGTAATTGTCGATCATCAGAAGCAAATCAGTCAATCCCCCTCTCTGCGATTTCAATAGCCTTTTTAACACCGCGGGCTTTACTCAGGGTCTCCTGATATTCGGTTTCAGGTTGGGAGTCGGCGACAATACCGGCCCCGGCCTGGACAAACACCTGGCCGTCCTTGACAATCAGGGTGCGAATGGCGATGGCCATATCCATGTTGCCGGTAAAGGAAAAATAGCCGACCGCACCTCCGTAAACCTCGCGCTTGCAGGGTTCCAGTTCATCGATAATCTCCATGGCCCTGATTTTCGGGGCTCCGGACAAAGTCCCCGCCGGGAATACCGCCCGAAAGGCATCAAAGGCATCCTTTCCCTCCTCCAGCCTTCCCTGAACATTGGAGACGATGTGCATGACGTGGGAGTAGCGTTCGATGAACATCAGCTCGTTGACCTTGATGCTGCCTGTTTCACAGACCCGGCCCAGATCGTTTCGGCCGAGATCGACCAGCATGATATGTTCGGCTCGCTCCTTGGGGTCAGCCAGCAGTTCCGCTTCGAGATGCAGGTCTTCCGCCGCATTTTTGCCCCGCGGCCGGGTTCCGGCAATGGGCCGGACCTCAACCTTGCGCCCTTCTTTGCGGACCATGACCTCAGGCGAGGCCCCAATGATGAATATGTCGGGAAGCCTGAGGAAATACATGTAAGGGGAGGGGTTAAGGGTCCGCAAAATCCGGTAGACATCAAAAGGATCGGCACCCAGGGGTCCGGAAAACCGTTGCGACAGAACCACCTGAATGACATCGCCGCTTCGCACATACTCCTTGCACTTTTCCACCGCCGCAAGAAATCCGGAATGGGAAAAATTGGGTGTCAATTCTGTCTTTGTCTCACTCGCACCACCGCTGCCCCAGCGGGACAAGGGACTCTTGAGTTTTCTGACCAGCTCTTCAATATCATCCTGGGCTTTTACGTATAACTTTTCCGCATCGTCCCCGGGCTCAACATGAACATTGGATACAATTTTGATGGTCTGAAGGACGTTGTCGAAAATCAACAGCTTTTCGGTCAGCAGAAACAACGCATCAAAGGTGTCGATTTCCTTGGGTTTGTCACTCGGCAAATGTTCGATAAAACGAACCATGTCATAGCCGAGATAACCCACCATGCCACCGAAAAATCTCGGCAAACCTTCGACTTCAACCGGACGGAATGACGCCTGAACGCGGCGGAACTCTTCGAGCGGGTCGGAGGTCGTCACGGACTGGACCAGGCGGCCGTCTTCAAAAACCTGAAACAGCTCTCCCTTGCAGCAGAAGATCTTTGACGATCCGCTCCCCAAGAAAGAGAATCTTCCCCATTTTTCGCCGCCCTCGATACTTTCCAGCAGGAAAGAGGTCTCGCCGTCATCGATCTTTTTAAAAGCGGATACCGGGGTATCCATGTCGGCGAGAATTTCGCGAAAGACCGGAATCAGATTGCCTTGGGCAGCCAGCTTCCGAAAACCGTCAAGGCTGGGAAAATACATAAAAACACCTTCAAGGGGAGGTTTTTTCTGAATGTACTAGTAAAAAGGATAAAAACAAAAAAAGCAAGGCAAAAGCCTTGCTTTTAAAGTAAACACGGAACCGGTGTTACTGGTCTTCCTTCTTCTCTTCCTCAGGCTCGCCTCCGGTTTCGGCCGGCGCCTCGGCAACCTCAGGGACCTCCTCAGCAGCCGCCTCTTCGACGGGTGCTTCTTCCTGGGCCTCAGCCACTGTTTCAGGTGCCGCAGCCACCTCTTCAACGGGAACTTCCACCTTTTCAACAGGCTCTTCAGCCTTGGGGGCTTTCCTGACTTTGATGTTGGCGGGGTCGAGCTCCTCGACAAACTCAATCCTGGAGATGGGGGCGTTGTCGCCCTGACGGTTGCCAAGCTTGATAATGCGGGTATAACCCCCCGGCCGGTTATGGTATCGGGGCGCCAAAAGATCAAAGAGTCTGGCTACGGTAGTACGATCACGAACGATACGCAAAGCCTGACGCCGGGCGTGAAGGCTGTTCTTCTTGCCAAGGGTAACCATCTTATCGGCCAGCTTGCGCAGCTCCTTGGCTTTGGTATCGGTAGTGGTAATCTTCTCATGCTTAATGAGAGAGGTTACCATATTTCTCATCATTGCCAGCCGCTGGCTCGAATTACGCCCCAGCCGCTTACCGGAATTATTATGACGCATCTTTCTAGGTTCCTTTCTACTTCAGGCGTCCAGGTCTGGATTTAAACCTCTTCCTTGCCTTTTTGAATCATCTCAAGATATTCAGGGTCAGGGAAGTTTTCCAATTTCATACCCAGGGACAGCCCCATATCAGCAAGAATATCCTTAATCTCGTTCAGGGATTTACGACCGAAGTTCTGGGTCTTGAGCATTTCCGCCTCAGTCCGCTGCACCAATTCACCAATGAGATGAATCTGAGCGTTTTTCAGGCAGTTGGCGCTCCTGACGGAGAGCTCCAGTTCTTCAACACTGCGGTACAGTTTTTCATTGATCTTTTTGCTTTCATCCTGGATCGGCTCTTCCTCGACTTCAGCTTCTTCATCAAAATTGATAAAAATCTGAAGCTGCTCCTTGAGAATCTTTGCCGCATAAGCCACCGCATCGTCAGGACGGACGCTGCCATCTGTGGCAACTTCCAGGATCAGTTTATCGTAGTCAGTAATCTGTCCGACACGGGCGTTGGTAACCGTAAAATTAACGCTTTTGATCGGAGAAAAAATGGCATCCATGGGAATGGTCCCGACCGGTGCCTTCTCATCGCGATTTCTTTCAGCGGGAACATAACCTTTGCCCATGGAAACGGTCAGGTCCATCTCAAGATCGCCATCCTCCCCGCAGGTGGCGATAAAGTGCTCAGGATTGAGAATCTCGACGTGGGAATCGGTGATGATATCACCTGCCGTGACAGTCCCGGGTCCCTTCTGGACAATGCGGATGTTTCTGCTTTCATGGGAGTGCAACTTGATCAGAACCCCTTTCAGATTGAGTATGATGTCGGTTCCGTCTTCAGCCACACCCGGAATGGTCGAAAACTCATGCTGAACCCCCTTGACACGCACCGAGGTAATGGCTGCCCCCTGCAAAGAAGAGAGTAGAATCCGCCTCAAGGAGTTGCCCAAGGTGATCCCGAAACCCCGTTCCAAAGGTTCGGCAACGAACTTACCATAGGTGTCGGAGAGAGTATTGGTGTCCACTTGCAACCGTTTCGGCTTAATGAGGTCTCGCCAGTTTTTATACATTCAATTTCTCCATAAAAGCTGTGAGTTGAACAAATTAAAAAAATTATTTGGAATAAAGTTCAACAACAAGCTGCTCTTGGAAAACTGGAGTGGTCATTTCATCCCTTACAGGCAATGTTTTCAGGGACCCTTTAAAGGAATCACGGTCAAGCTCTACCCAGGATACGCCCTCCCGCCGTTTGGCGCTGTCAAGAGCCTCATTGATGCGGCTGATAGTCCGGCTTTTTTCCCGCAGTTCGACCACATCGTTAACCTTGACCAGAAAAGAGGGGATGTTGACTTTCCTCCCATTCACCAGAAAATGCCCGTGCCGTACCAGGGTCCGGGCTTCTCTTCTGGATGTGCCGAAACCGAGTCGATAGACGACGCTGTCAAGACGCCGCTCCAGAAGCACCAGCAGGTTTTCACCGGTAACACCCTTCATGCGCTCGGCTGTTTCAAAGGTCGATTTGAACTGAGCTTCTAAAAGGCAGTAGGTCCTTTTAATTTTCTGTTTTTCCCGAAGCTGGGTTCCATAATCTGTAACTTTCACCCGACCATGACCGTGTTGCCCCGGGGCATAATTCCGTCTTTCAACTGCACATTTGTCCGTAAAGCAGCGATCGCCTTTGAGAAAAAGTTTGTTGTTTTCCCTTCTGCACTGTCGGCAGACCGGACCCGTATATCTCGCCAAAGTAAAGCCTCCTTATCTTGCTGACCCCACCACCAAGGTGGACTATGTTCTCAGACCCTTCTGCGCTTCGGGGGCCGACACCCATTGTGCGGAATCGGGGTCACGTCTTTAATTTTTGTTATGGTCATGCCTGCAGCCTGAATGGCGCGCACTGCTGCCTCACGCCCGGCACCAGGGCCCTTGACGTAAACCTCGACGCTGCGCATGCCCTGTTCCTGTGCCTTTTTGGCCGCATCCTCAGCCGTTATCTGAGAAGCAAACGGGGTGCTTTTACGAAAGCCCTTAAAACCTTTCGTGCCGCAGGAAGACCAGGAAACCGCGTTCCCCTTTTCATCCGTAAAGGTGATAATGGTATTGTTGAAAGTGGACTGAATGTGGGCAATACCGATGGGAATATTCTTCTTTTCTTTGCTTTTTCGGGTAAATCTTTTCGCCGCTTTTGCCATCATTCCTCCAGTTATTTCTTCTTGCCGGCTACGGTTTTCCGGGGCCCTTTGCGGGTTCTAGCATTTGTTTTGGTCTTCTGGCCGCGAACGGGTAAACCGCGACGATGGCGCAATCCACGGTAACAACCCAAGTCCATCAGACGTTTGATATTGGTGGTCACCTCACGCCGCAAATCCCCCTCAACCTTGAATTCATGCTCGATGATTTCACGGATTTTGGCGATTTCATTCTCATTCAGATCGTCCGAACGGGTTTCCGTCGACACCCCTGCCTTGTCCAGGATATTTTTGGAAGTCGACCGGCCGATACCGTATATGTACGTAAGAGCCACCTCAATACGCTTGTTTCGAGGCAAATCAATGCCAGCAATTCGTGCCAATGTGTAACCCTCCTACCGAGAAATGGTCCTTAACCTTGTTTCTGTTTATGTTTCGGATTTTCACAAAGAACTCTAACCAGGCCTTTGCGCTTAATAATCTTGCATTTGTCGCAAATTGTTTTTACTGATGCTCGAACCTTCATTTCGTTTCCTTTTAAATCTGCTGAAGACAACTTCAGGTTATTTTAAAACCGTACAACCTCAGGGCACGGTAAGAATTACAGGTCCATCTTCCGTGACCGCGATAGTGTGCTCAAAATGAGCCGAAGGTTTCCTGTCCGCAGTCACCGCCGTCCAACCATCCGCAAGAATGCAGACATCCTCGCAACCGCAGTTAATCATGGGTTCAATGGCCAGCGTCATTCCCGGTTCCAGCAACGCCCCCTTTCCGGGGGGGCCGAAGTTGGGGATCTGCGGTGCTTCGTGCAAAGCACGCCCGATACCATGACCAACAAATTTTTTAACAACACTGAAGCCGCGCTTCTCGACGAAGCTTTGGACTGCGTGGGAAATATCCGACAGCCTGTTCCCTGGTCGGGCCAGTTGAATGGCCCTATCCAAAGCCTCTTGGGTGGCGTTCATCAGGGCCTGTTTGCTCTGGTTGACCTTTCCGATGGGAACGGTAACAGCCGCATCGCCGAAAAACCCCCGATACTCCACCCCAAAATCTATGCTCAGGATATCACCCTCAGCCAACGGCGTATTGTCAGAAAAACCGTGAACCACCTTTTCGTTGGGTGATGCACAGATGGTGTAAGGGAAACCACCGTAACCTTTGAAAGCCGCCCTGACCTTCCGCTTCCGGCATTCCTGTTCAGCCAGTTCATCAAGTTCTTTGGTACTGACTCCGGGGGCAGCCCGTTCGCCGAGCAGGACAAGAATCTCAGCGACAATCCGCCCGGCATCCCTCATGATCTGAATTTCCTGAGGGGTTTTGAGTTTAATCAATCCCCCCCCCGAGAATCCTGCCGATCTCTTCCTGAACCTCGGGGATACCTTTCATCCCGTCAATCGCCGCCAGAATCCCGGCTTCCCTGTAGTAAGCAATCAAAGGCGCGGTCTGCTTCTCGTAAACCGTAAGTCTCTCCTTGATCGTCTCTTCTTTATCATCATCCCGCTGGAAAAGACTGCCGCCACAGGCATCACAGCGTTCAGGGTTCTTGGGAGGATCGAATTTGATATGATACCCTCGCCCGCACTCCCGGCAGGTTCGCCTTCCGGACAGGCGTTCAATAAGGGCCGGGTTGTTCACCGTCAGGGATATCACCCGGTCCAGCGGCAACTGCAGCTCTTTTAAAACCTGGCTCAGGGCATCGGCCTGGGGAAGTGTCCGCGGAAAGCCATCCAAAATAAATCCGTGTCCACAATCCGCGTTCTGCAATCTTTCCTTGACGATCCCGACAACGACCTCATCAGGCACCAGCAGACCGCCGTCCATGTACTTCTTGGCTTCCTGCCCCATAGGGGAGCCTGCCTTGACAGCGCTGCGCAATATATCTCCGGTGGAAATCTGTGGGATGCCAAACCTTTCCACCATCATCTTGGCCTGAGTGCCTTTTCCGCAACCGGGGGGACCTAACAGGATGATCCGCATTCGCCCTCCACAATTCAACGGCGGCCTTTGAGGGTGATCCCCCGCATAAAGCCTTCATAGGAACGGGAAATCAGATGAGCCTCAATCTGCGACGAGGTATCGAGACCGACACCGACAATAATCAGCAGAGACGTGCCACCAAAATAAAAAGGAACATTAAACTGGTTGATCAGGAACGTCGGCAGAACACAGACCGCCGAAACATAAATGGCTCCCGCAAACGTCAAGCGGTTCAGAACAGTGTCGATGAATTCAGCCGTATTTTTCCCGGGCCTGATTCCCGGCACAAAACCGCCCTGTTTTTTGATATTTTCCGCGACATCGATGGGGTTAAAGGTCACGGCCGTATAAAAATAACAGAAAAAGACAATGCATCCGACGTAGACGACGTTATAAAGCCAATGGCTGGGCGTCATATAAGAGGCCGCCTTTTGAATCCAAGGCACGTCGACAAGATTGGCGACCGTAGCCGGAAACATAATAATGGAACTGGCAAAGATCGGAGGAATAACCCCGCTCATATTGACTTTGAGGGGTAAATGGCTTCCCCGGTCCCCGGCCCGGCTCATGCCGACAACGCGCTTGGCATACTGAATGGGGACCTTTCTTGCCGCTGTTTCCATAAATACGATGGCCCAAACCACCGCCACCATCATCACCAGTATGAACAGCGCGATAAAGAAGCTGATAGCACCAGTGTCGATCAGGCGGATGGAGTTGACAATGGCTGCAGGTGTACCCGCCACGATACCGGCAAAAATGATCAGGGAGATGCCGTTGCCGATGCCTCGCTCGGTAATCTGCTCACCAAGCCACATGATAAAGGCAGTGCCGGCCGTCAAGGTAAGGATGGTCAAGGTAATAAAGCCAAATCCGGGAGAAGCAACCACCGGTTCCCCACCAGGCCCGGTCATGGTCTGCAAACCGACGGCAATTCCTGCGCTCTGAATGACGGATAGAATAATGGTCCCATAACGGGTCCATTTGGTGATGGTCTTCCGCCCCTGTTCACCCTCCTTGGAGAGCTTTTCAATAGGCTCAAAAACCACGGTCAGCAATTGAAGAATAATGGAAGCACTGATATACGGCATAATGCCCAGGGCAAAAACCGTCATTCGACTTAATGCACCCCCGGTGAAAGTGCTGACCAGGCCGAGCAAGGTACCTTGAGTACCTTCAAAAAATCTGGCTAGGACTGTTGCATCAATTCCGGGAGTGGGGACATGACACCCAATCCGATAGACAGCCAGCATCCCTAAGGTGAACAGGATGCGCCTGCGAAGTTCGGTAATCGAAAAAATATTGATCAGGCTTTGAATCACTTCAAATCACCTCGGCCGTACCACCTGCAGCGCTGATTTTTTCCGTTGCCGTTTTGCTGAACTTATCCGCTTTGACGGTAAGGGCCGTGGAAATTTCACCTTCACCGAGAATCTTGACTCCGTCAACATCTTTACGGATCAGACCGGCTTCAACAAGGGTCTGGCGGTCAACAACGCTGTTGGCCTCAAAACGGTTGAGGTCTTTGAGGTTGACGGCTCCGATGATTTTTCTGCTCAAAGGAGTGAAACCACGCTTGGGAAGACGTCTCTGCAAAGGCATCTGGCCGCCTTCAAAACCGGCTTTGACCCCGCCGCCACTACGGGCGTTCTGGCCTTTGTGACCTTTTCCGGCGGTTTTTCCCCAACCGGATCCCGGGCCCCTGCCGATCCGCTTCTTCTTTTGTCGCGATCCGTCCGCTGGTTTGAGATTGCTCAGATCCATTTTTATCTTGTCCTTATAGGTTAATCTTTCTCAACTTCAACCATGTGACTGACTTTGCGGATCATCCCCCATGTCTGGGGAGTATCCACCAGCTCCACGGTCTGATTCAGCTTTCTCAGTCCCATGCCACACAGAACTTTGGAAAAATATTTATCGCGGCTGATGCCACTCTTTTTCAAGGTTACCTTAACAACGCCTGCGGCCATCCTGTCCCCCTGTTTCAAATTTACTGTGAATCCTGAAGGCCGCGCCGTGCCATAATCTGCTCAAAACTGCGAAGCTGCCCCAAAGCATTCATGGTCGCGCGGACAACGTTGTGAGGATTATTTGAACCGATGCACTTGGTCAGAATATTCCCAATTCCGGCAACCTCCAATACGGCACGCACCGGTCCGCCTGCAATCACCCCCGTCCCCTCGGAAGCGGGTTTCAGCAGGACTCTGCCGGCCCCGTATTTCCCCAGGACATCGAAAGGGATGGTTTTCTCTTTGTGCTTCAAAGGGATGGTGACAAGGCTTTTTTTGGCTTTCTCGGCGCCCTTGCGGATAGCCTCGGGAACCTCTTTGGCCTTACCCAGGCCGAAACCGACACGCCCCTGGCCGTCGCCGACCACCACCAGGGCGGAAAAGCTGAAACGCCGGCCACCCTTGACAACCTTCGCGCACCGGTTGATGTGGATCACGCGGTCGATGAAAGTCTGCTCATTTGTATCGTTTGCCAGCAAAGGAATCCTCCTTAAGATTAAAATTTAAGACCGCCTTCGCGAGCTCCCTCGGCCAGAGCCTGAACTCGGCCATGATAAAGGAAACCGTTGCGATCGAAAACGACACTCTCAATATTCTTTTCCAGAGCCATTCGGGCAATAACTTTGCCCACCTCTTTAGCGGTACTCACATTCCCGGAATAACTTCCCTCAAGGCTGACCTCTCCCGGCTTGACGGTAGAAGCTGCCACAAGGGTTTTGCCGTTGATATCTTCAATGATCTGGGCATAGATGTGTTTGGCACTGCGAAAGACGCAGAGTCGTGGCCGCTCGGGAGTACCACGGACTTTTTTACGGACCCGGGCTTGTCTCCTTACACGCACATCGTTTCTGCTCGAATTTTTGCTGCTCATGACTGCTGTTTCTCCTTACCCTAAAGGCAGATTATTTCTTCCCTGCTTTTCCGGCTTTGCGGATAATTCTTTCATTTTTGTACTTGATCCCCTTGCCTTTGTAAGGCTCGGGAGATCTGAACCCCCGGATGTTGGCAGCGGTTTCGCCAACAAGTTCCTTGTCCACGCCTTTCACCGAGATCTGGGTCTGTTTTTCTACCTCGATGGTAATTCCTTCGGGGATGGGGAACTCAATGGGGTGCGAATAGCCCAAGGCCAGATTCAGGGTTTTCCCACCCTTTGCCTCTGCCCGGTAACCGACGCCAGTGATCTCCAGGTCTTTCTGGAAACCCTTGGTAACGCCCTCGACCATGTTGGCCACCAAGGTCCTGGACAATCCGAGCAGGGCCGTGGTTCTCTGACTCTCGGGCCCGCTCTGGATAAGAACCTGCTCAGGTTCCACCACGACCGCAACATTTTCCGGTATCTTTTTCGCAACCTTACCCATGGGGCCTTCCACTTTAACCAAAGTTCCCGCTAAAGCGATCTTGACCCCCTTGGGGATGGGGATGGGTTTTTTGCCAATTCTCGACATGTTACAACTCCTTGAGGCCTGCCTTTACCAAACCGTACAGATGACTTCTCCACCAACCTGGGCCTTGCGCGCCTCTTCATCAGAGAGAACCCCTTTCGAAGTGGATACAATCGCACAGCCCATCCCGTTTTTCACTTTCGGGATCTCATCCGTACCAACATAAACCCTTCTGCTTGGCCGGGAAACTCTATGAATTTCATGGATTACGGGGAAATTTTCGTCATCAAACTTGAGATAAATTCTTAGGGTTTCAAAGTTCTCGTTGGTAACCGTTTTAAAATTTTTGATGTAACCCAGATTTCTGAGAACCGTAGCAATGGCCACTTTCAGTGTGGACGATGGTATATCGACCTTTTTATGCTTGGCCAAACCGGCATTCCTGAGTCTCGTCAGCATATCCGCGATAGGATCTGTCATTCCCATGTAAAAAACTCCTCCAAATGTTACCAGCTGGATTTGGTGACCCCTGGTATTTTTCCTTCCGATGCCAGCTTCCTCAGGCAAATCCGGCACATATTGAACTTACGGTAATAAGCCCTGGGACGCCCGCAGAGCGGACAACGGTTATAATCCCTCACTTTGAATTTTTTGGGCCGTTGGGCTTTGATCATCATCGATTTCTTTGCCACAGTTTTCCTCCCGTGGGATGCTAAGGTTATTTCCTGAAGGGCATTCCCAGCCCTGCCAGCAAAGCACGCCCCTGTTCATCATTTTTTGCCGTGGTGACAATGGAAATATTCAAGCCTTTTATCTTGTCGATTTTATCAAGGTCTATTTCGGGAAAGATGATCTGCTCACGGATTCCCAGGGTATAGTTCCCCCGACCGTCAAAGGCTTTGGAAGATACGCCCTTAAAGTCACGTACACGAGGTAGAGCAATATTGATCAGGCGATCCAGAAACTCATAAGCCCGGTCACGCCGCAGGGTAACCATGCAGCCGATGGACATCCCTTCGCGCAACTTGAAGCTGGCGATGGATCTTTTGGCTTTGGTGATGACCGCTTTCTGGCCGGTAATCATCGACAACTCTTCAGCCGCCGACTCCAGAATCTTGACGTTCTGAATAGCTTCACCCAGTCCCATGTTGACGACAACCTTCTGAACCTTGGGCACCTCCATTACATTTTTCAACCCCAGGTCTTTCTGAAGCTGAGCCTGTAATTCGGTAATATACATTTCACGAAGTCTGGCCATGAATCTCCCCGTTATTTATCTAATGTTGCTTGGCATTTTTTGCAGAACCGCACCTTGGAACCGTCGTCCAGAATTCGATTCCCGACTCTCGCGGCTTTGTTGCAGGACTTGCAGAAAACCATAACGTTGGAAACCGCGAAGGGCGCTTCTTTCTCGATAATTCCACCCGAACTGTTGGTGCGACTGGGCCGCGTGTGTCTTTTGACTATATTCAGGCCTTCGACCAGAACCCGTCCCTTATCGGGCATAACCAGGTTGACCTTGCCGGTTTTCCCTTTTTCCTTGCCGGCTATGACCATGACCATGTCACCATTCTTGACATGTACTTTTTGTGCGGACATTACTTTACTCCCAAATTGCTATGAATTAAAGGACCTCGGGCGCCAATGAAACGATTTTCATGAAATTTTTGGATCGCAACTCACGCGCCACCGGACCGAAGATTCGCGTCCCGATCGGTTCGCCGGCCTGGTTGATGACAACCGCTGAGTTTTTGTCGAAACGAATGTAGGAGCCATCGGAGCGAGGTACTTCCTTGCGGGTTCTGACGATAACCGCCTTGATGACATCGCCTTTCTTGACCTTCGAATTGGGCATGGCTTCCTTGACGGAACAGATAATAATATCACCAATGCCCGCGTATTTCCTTTTGGATCCCCCGGGAACCTTGATGCAGCACAGTTTTTTGGCTCCGGAGTTGTCGGCAACGTCCAGGATAGATTGCATCTGTATCATTTCAGTCTCCTAAACAATGACTCTTTTTTCGAGAACCTCGCGCACACGCCAGCGCTTGTCCTTGGAAATGGGTCTGGTCTCAACGATCAGCACCTTGTCGCCGACGTTGCAGCTGTTCAACTCATCGTGGGCTTTACAAGTGACTTTCCGTTTGATGTATTTTTTATAAACAGGGTGTTGAACAAGGTTGTCTACCTGAACAACGACGGTCTTCTCCATCTTATCACTGACCACTACCCCGACTCGGGTTTTCCGGTTCCCTCTTGCTTTTTCCATAAATTGCCTCAACTGTCCCTTCAAGCAACTTTATTAATGTTTTTCAGCCAAAACCGTTTTGACTCGGGCAACATCTTTCCGCACCTCTGAAATGCGAGCTGTGCTTTCGAGTTGACCGGTATGAAGCTGGTATTTCAGGTTAAACAGTTCCTGGCTGAGTTCGCCCTCTTTCTTCCTCAACTCGTCGATACCGAGTTCGCGAAGTTCACTAGCTTTCATTGAAAACCTCCTCCCACATCACAAATTTCGTCCGTATCGGAAGTTTCTGAGCAGCCAGCCGGAGAGCTTCCCGGGCCACATCTTCTTCAACCCCCTGCATCTCATAAAGCACGATTCCGGGCCTGATTACGGCGACCCAACTCTCGGGAGCCCCTTTGCCTTTTCCCATACGGGTTTCGGCAGGTTTCTTGGTCAAGGGTTTGTCGGGAAAAATACGAATCCAGATCTTCCCGCCACGCTTGATATAACGAGTCATGGCGCGACGCGCAGCTTCAATCTGCCGGGAAGAAAGCCAGCCGCATTCTAAAGCCTGAAGGCCGAACTGACCGAAACTCAACTGGTTGCCCCGGTTTGCAGCACCGCGCATGCGACCTTTAAATTGTTTTCTACGCTTGACGCGTTTTGGCATTAACATTTCAAACTTCTCCTATCCAACCTTGGCGGCAGACTCTCTGGACAGAACCTCACCTTTGAAAACCAGTACTTTGACCCCAATGATGCCGTAGGTGGTTTTGGCTTCAGCATACGCGTAGTCAATGTCGCCACGCAGGGTATGAAGAGGCACTCTACCTTCACGGTACCATTCGGTACGGCTCATTTCGGCCCCGCCAAGACGTCCGCTGCAGGTAATTTTCACCCCCTGGGCCCCGAACTTGAGGGCCATGCTGACCGCCTTCTTCATGGCTCTGCGGAAGGCAACCCGTCGTTCGAGTTGCAGGGCGACGTTTTCCGCCACCAGCTGCGCATCCAACTCAGGTTTGCGAACCTCCTGAATATTGATGAATATTTCCTCATCCGTCAGTTTTGCCAGGTCTTTTTTCAGGGCCTCAACCTCGGAACCTTTTTTCCCGATGATAATCCCCGGCCGAGCCGCAAATATGTTTATTTTTGCTTTGCTGGCGGCCCGCTCAACCTCAACCTTGGAAATACCCGCGTGGTAAAGCCGTTTTTTCAGAAATTTACAGAGTTTGAGGTCCTCATGGAGCAATTTGGCGTAATCACCCTCAGCGTACCACTTGGAGTCCCAGGTTTTATTGATGCCTAATCTTAATCCGACCGGATTTACTTTCTGCCCCAACTTGCCACCTCCTGCGTTCTATCTCTCCGCCACAACAACACTGATATGGCTCGTAGGTTTGCGGATACGTGTTGCGCGCCCCTGAGCTCTCGGCATAAACCTCCTGAGAACCGGTCCGCCGTCAACGGTAATCTCTTTCACGAACAACTGGTCGACATCTGCCACCCCCTTTTGCTCGGCATTGGCAACCGCGGAGCCAACCAGCTTCAAAACCACCGACGCAGCTTTGTTCGGAGAGAACTTGAGTATGTTCATTGCGTCCTGTACCCCTTTACCCCGCACCAAATTGACCACCAACCTCGACTTATGCGGAGAAAGCCGTACAAATTTCAGTTTAGCAACGGCTTCCATAAACTAGACTCCTCTAATGTTGTTTATTTTTTGCTTTTTCCCTTTGCATGCCCGTAATAGGTCCTGGTGGGTGAAAATTCACCCAATTTGTGCCCGACCATATTCTCGGTCACGAACACGGGAATAAACTTCTTCCCGTTATGGACAGCAAAGGTAAAACCCACGAACTCAGGGATGATAGTAGACCGCCGGGACCATGTTTTGATGACCTTCTTGGAGCGGTCATCGCCTGCGGCATTTGCTTTCCTTGTCAGACTGTCTTCAACGTAGGGCCCTTTTTTGATGGATCTAGCCACTTGAAACTCCTGTCAAAAGTTTACTTTCTGCGTTTCACGATAAAACGGTCGGAACGCTTGTTGGTCCGCGTTTTATAGCCTTTGGTGGGAACCCCCCAAGGGGTAACCGGATGCCGGCCGCCAGAGCTTCTCCCCTCGCCACCGCCGTGCGGATGGTCGACGGGGTTCATGGCGACACCGCGGGACTGGGGCCGGATGCCGAGCCAGCGGTTGCGCCCCGCTTTTCCGATCTTGACATTCTCATGGTCCTGATTACCAACCTGACCGATGGTCGCATAACAGTCCTGCAGAATCATCCTGACTTCGCCGGAAGGGAGCCGGATTTGCGCATAACGCCCCTCTTTCGCAGCAATCAAGGCATAGGCTCCGGCGCTGCGCGCCAGTTGACCGCCCTTGCCGATCTGCAGCTCCACGTTGTGAACCCAGGTACCCAGAGGAATAGCACGAATGGGCAGGGCGTTGCCCGGCTTGATATCAGCATCAAGCCCACTCAGAACCGGGTCGCCGACCTGAAGCCCGATAGGCGCAATTATATAGCGCTTCTCGCCATCGGCGTAGTTCAGCAAGGCAATTCGGCAAGTGCGATTGGGGTCATATTCAATAGCGGCAACCTTGGCCGGGATGTCCCGTTTGTCCCGCCTGAAATCGATAATCCGGTATTTGCGTTTGTGCCCCCCGCCGGTATGACGCTTGGTGATACGTCCGTAATTGTTTCGTCCACCGCTTTTGGGCAACGGCTCCAGAAGACTTCTCTCCGGAGTAGTCTTGGTCACATCACCAAAGGTGATGCTCGTCATGTGCCGTCGACCGGCTGAAGTCGGTTTGAATTTCTTGATAGCCATTAAACCTTACCCCATCTTTTTTGTTAGTGTCGCTTAAACTCCAAAAAAGTCCATTTTGCTGTCTTCGGTCAAAGTGACATAGGCCTTTTTCCAGTTGCCCCTTTTGCCGAATTTACGGCCGACACGTTTGACTTTCCCAGCCACAACCACCGTATTGACCTCCTTGACGGTGATATCAAAAGCCTTTTCCAGAGCCTGTTTGATTTCTATTTTGTTGCTGTCCTTGGCAACCTCAAATGCCACCACCTTGGCCGCTTCGGCCTTGGCGGTCACCTTTTCGGTCAGCAAAGGTCTCTTGATGATATAGTGCAACGGTCTCATCAGCTCAACGCTCCTTCCAGTTGAGAAACGGCGTCCTCCGTTATCAGTACGTTTTTGTATTTCATGAGGTCATAAACGTTGACCCCTTCGGACCGCACCACCTTGATGTGGGGGATATTCCGGGCGGAGAGCACGACATTGGGATTTTCGTCTGAAAGCACGATAAGAGCGCTGCCAACCCCGAGCCGTTTCAGAAACCCGGAAAATTCCTTGGTGCTGACTTTCCCCTGATCAAGGGAGTTAAAAACCAGGACCTGCTCTTCCTTGAACTTGAGGGAAAGGGCGCTTTTCAGAGCCGATTTTTTAACTTTGCGGTTGAGCTTGAAGGTATAGTCGCGCGGGTGACTGCCGAAAGCAACGCCGCCACCGACATAATGAGGCGCCCGGATACAACCCTGACGGGCGTTCCCGGTCCCTTTCTGACGATAGGGCTTTTTCCCGCCCCCGGCTACTTCGCTGCGCCCCTTGGTGGCAGCAGTCCCCTGCCGCCGGGCGGCAAGCTGGTAGCGCACCATATCATGAATCAGGTGACCTTTTACCTCAGCCTGGAAAATGGCGTCCTGAATTTCCTTCTCGGACACCGGCTTTTTTTCTATGTCAAATACTTCAATCTTAGCCATGGCTTTCTCCAAAAAACCTGTCGCCGGTTTTCTTATTTCGCTGCCTTAATACCTTTGCGGACAATCACGACCCCATTTTTAGGACCTGGGACAGCACCTTTAATAAGAAGGATATTGTCCTCGGGCCGGATCGAGACAACTTCCAGATTCTGGGTGGTGGTAGTTTTGTTCCCCATCTGGCCCGCCATCCTTTTCCCTTTGAAAACCCGGGAGGGCCAGGCACTGCAGCCGATGGAACCGGGACCGCGGTGAACCTTGGAACCATGGGAACCACGCCCGCCTCCAAAATTCCAGCGCTTCATGACCCCCTGAAAGCCTTTCCCCTTGCTGGTACCGGTCACGTCGATGATATCGCCGGCCTGAAAAACCTGATCGCAGGTAATGGCATCTCCCAGTTGGAAGTCATCGGTGTTGTCAACCTTGAATTCACGCAGATGCCTGAAAGCGCCCTTGCCGACTTTTTTGAAATGACCCATTAAAGGCTTGTTGACCTGGTGGCTTTTCTTCGCCTCAAAACCGATCTGGAGGCTGTTGTAGCCATCGCTCGCGACCGTTTTCTTTTGAAGGACCACCCCGGGCCCTGCCTGTATTACCGTCACCGGAATGCGGCTTCCGTCTTCCTTGAAGATCTGCGTCATTCCCAGTTTTTTTCCTATGATTCCCGTAATCATTGTATGAACCTTACTTTCAATTAAACCGCTGCCGGCAAGCCTTAAAGCTTGATTTCAACATCAACCCCGGCGGAAAGATCGAGCTTCATCAAGGCATCCACCGTTTGCTGTGTCGGCTCCAGAATATCCAGCAGACGTTTGTGAGTTCTCATTTCAAACTGCTCGCGACTTTTCTTGTCGACATGCGGACCTCTCAGGACACAGTACTTATTGATTACCGTCGGCAGAGGCACCGGGCCGGCGACTCTCGCCCCGGTCCGTTTCGCGGTATCGACAATCTCCTTAACGGATACGTCCAGCAATTTGTGGTCGTAAGCTTTCAACCGGATTCTAATCTTTTGACTCGGCATCTAATTTATTCCTCTGTTACTCGATAATTTCCGCGACAACACCTGCGCCCACCGTGCGCCCGCCTTCACGAATCGCAAAGCGAAG
>ENA-OSEO01001092-OSEO01001092.1-sediment-metagenome-genome-assembly--contig:-NODE-1092-length-55198-cov-6.797736_pt1 | contig 55198 bp, 41 predicted proteins | sample MGYA00237883_ERZ534232 | MGnify/ENA metagenome assembly ERZ534232
ACGAGGGGCCGAAATTCCGGAGAATCTGCCCGCGTACTCGTTTTTGCTTCACGGCGGCCACACAACCCCAGGGGATACAAAAATTCCCAAACTGACCCACTACCTGGGTCCGGGCCAAGTTGAAATAGCCCCTTAACTAGATTATAGTAGAGGGGGTCTATTGGTCGGGAGCCGCCCCGCGAGCGAGGCGCCGGCCCGGGCCCCGTGAAAGGAAGCAATCCGAACCACATGAGTCCAGACCATATCGAACGCGTTCTGAAGCAGGTTCGCGACGGCGAATTGGGCGTGGATGAGGCCCTGGCGGTCCTGAAGCGGCTGCCTTTCGAGACGTTGGACGTGGCCACGGTGGACCATCACCGCAGCCTGCGCCAGGGATATCCGGAGGTGATCTTCGGGCAGAGCAAGACGGCCGGGGAGATCGTGAGCATCGTGCGTTCTCTGGCCGAGGCCGGGGAGAACGTGCTGGTCACGCGGCTGGCGCCCGAGCCGGCGGCCGTGGTGCGGAAGGAATTCAGCGAGGCCGTCTATCACGAGCGGGCCCGCGCCCTGACCCTGGTGCAACGGCCGATCAAGATCGCGGGGCGCGGCAAGATTCTGGTTGTCTCGGCCGGCACCAGCGACGCGCCGGCAGCCGAGGAAGCCCTGGTGACCGCGACCGTTCTGGGCCACGAGGTGGATCACATGAAAGACGTGGGCGTGGCCGGGCTGCACCGCCTGCTCAGCCAGATGGACCGGCTGCGGGAGGCCTCGGTGCTCATCGTCGTGGCCGGCATGGAAGGGGCCTTGCCCAGCGTGGTGGGGGGCCTGGTGGACAAACCGGTCATCGCCGTACCCACCAGCGTCGGCTACGGGGCCAGCTTCGGCGGCGTCACGGCCCTTTTGGCCATGCTCAACTCCTGCGCCTCGGGCGTGGCCGTGGTCAACATCGACAACGGCTTTGGAGCGGCATACCTGGCGGCCATGATCAACCGGGCGTGAACATGATCGAAAAGTTTCGACCGCCAAAAAAAGGGGAGCCCGGCCCGGCGGCCCGCGCCCCGGAGACCGCCGCGAGCCTGTCTTCCTCGGAAGAAAAAAACATCCGCGCCGCCTTCCAGGCCTTTCACCGTTACAACGCCGAAAAAATCCGCTTCCTCTACGAGCTGCTCACCGAACGCAAAAAGGTCGTCTTCGACCTGGTGCCGCTGCTCATCCATCTGGACGCCGGCGGGATTCTGGCCTGCCAGGACGCCTGCCGCCTCAGCCCCCACGGCATCCACGGCTACGAGATCGGCCGGCAAACCCTGACCTCGTTCGCCCGAGCCTTCCCGCACCTAAAACCGCCGAAGGAAGCGGCCCGGGGCCGGTTGGACCTCAGCCGCCCGATCCGGTCGATCTCCCTCATCGGCAGCATGGGCTCCATCGCCCAGGGACCCAAGTCGGACTTCGACTACTGGATCTGTGTTGACAAGGCAAGTTACGACGCGCAGGCCGCCGCATCGTTCGAGGAAAAGCTGCGGGCCATCGAGGCCTGGGCCCAGGAGTACGGCGGGGCCGAGGTCCATTGCTTCATGCTGTCTCTGGAAGACATCCAGGCCGATCGTTTCGGAGAGGTGGACGCGGAACGGTCGGGCTCGGCCCAAGCCAAGCTGCTCAAGGAGGAATTCTATCGCTCCATGACCCTCATCGCCGGCCAGACGCCCTGCTGGTGGGTCATGCCGCCCCGCATCGACGACGACGAATACCGGCGCTACCTCGACATCATCCAACGCTCCGAGGTCATCAACCGGCACGACCTGGTGGACATGGGCAACGTCCACGACATCGGGCCCGGTGAGTTCTACGGGGCGGCCATCTGGCAGATCAACAAGGTCATCGGCAGTCCGTTCAAATCCATTCTCAAGCTGGCCCTGCTCGAAGAGTATCTTTTCGCCTCCAAACAGGAGGACCTGCTCTGCCACGAACTCAAGGAACGCCTTTTGACCCAGGACGAGGAAGCGGCCCTGCTGGACCCCTACATGCTCATGTTCGAACGCGCCAGCGCCTTCCTCGAACAACAGGATCGCACCGAGGACCTGGACCTGCTCCGCCGGGCCCTGTACCTCAAAACAGGCGTTAAAATCCAACTGCCCGACTACCGGCGCACCGACCACCCGCGTCAGAAGCAGGTCATGATCCGTTACGTGCGGCGCTGGGGCTGGAACCACCGCCGGGTCGAGGAACTGAACAACTACGAGCAATGGACCTTTCAGGCGGTGCGGATCTTCAACGACGAGGTGAACAGCTACCTGACCCGGACCTACGGCCGCATCTCCGAGGTGCAGAAGAGCCGGCAGGAAAAGAGCGACCCCAACATCAGCGCCCGGGACCTGACCGTGCTGGGCCGCAAGCTCTACGTGCTCTACTCCCGCCGTCCCCACAAGGCGGACCTCTTGCTCAGCGTGGTGGACGAGCCGCCGGCCCTGCGCGGGGTCACGCTCCAGCCCCGTCTGAACGAAGACGGCCTCAAGCAATGGGAAGCCTACCGGGGCATGCTCTCCAGGGAGACGGTCGGCCGGGGGGAAGCCAAGCTGGCCCAGCTCAAGCGGTCTTTCTTTCTGGCCGAGATTCTGCTCTGGCTGGTCCACAACCGCATTTACGGACCGGCCACGGCCATCAACATCAACCAGGGTGCGGGCAAGCTCAGCCACCACGTGACGGCGCCGGCCGTCGAGGAGCTGCTGCGGGCGCTCGAAAAATTCTTCCCGCCCCTCCGCCTTCAGGAGGTGGACGAGGCCACGCTGCTGAAGCCGCCCGAGGTCAAACGCATCTTCCTGGCCGTCAACGTCGAGGCCCCGGACTGGAGCCACGACATCCTGGACTCGGCGCTCTGCTACGCCAACAGTTGGGGGGAGCTGTTCTTTCGGGGATTTCATTCCGACCAGGGCATCCGCCAGGCGCGGCAGTTCATCCGCAAACACTACGCCTACGACCTTTTGGGCGCCCGGGACAATTTCACCGTCCACCTGCCCAAGCACACCGCCACGTACCAGATGGTGGAGAAGCTGAACCGCTTCTTCGGCTTTAAGATTCACTGAGCCTATTCGGGCCGTCCGACCCGGAAACCGCGACCCGCCGCGCCTCCCAGGCCTTTTCCCAGGAAAAATCCGACCCCCGGCAGGGGAAGAAGCTGTTGTTCTGAAACAGGGGTTCGCCCGCGATGTCGAAGGGAGAAGCCGCCCGGGCCTCGTCCCAAAGTCCGGTGCCGGGCAGCGGGGAATACTCGGCCGGATACGGCCTGGCCCCGAGCCGCCGGACCGTCTCGGCCGCGGCCAAAACCTCGCCCCACCCCTGACCGGGCAGGCCGCAGAGCAAATAGACGCCGATCTCCTCCGGGCTGAAGCCGGCCCGCCGGAGATGGCCCACGGCCGCCTCGATCTGGCCGGCCCCGACCTTGGCCCCCCATTGTTCCTGCCGGTCCCAGTCCGTGGTTTCGAGACCCAGCCGCACGGTGCGGAAACCGGCCCGCCGCATGAGCGCGGCCAGATCGGCCGTGATCCGGGCCACGTGCAGCCCGTTGGGCGCGTGGAACCGGACATCGAAGCCCCGGGCCAGCACGCCCTCCAGGATCGGGGCCAAATGCGTCCCGGCGTTTATCAGCAGCGCGTCGTCGAAAAAAATGAAATCCCGGATGTGCAATCGATTGCACCGGTCCTCGATCTCGTCCAGCACGTCCTCGGGCGAACGCTGGACAAAGCCGGAATAAAGCCGGCTTGAGGCGCAGTAGGGGCAGCGGAGCGGGCAGCCTCGGGAGGTGAGCAGCGGGGCATAGGCCGGGTCGGGGTAAAGGTCCAGGGCCGGGAGAAGCGACGTCCAGGCGGCTTGCCCGGCCGGGGCGGCGTCGGGTTCATGGCCTTCGAGGACCTCCAGCACGACCCTGGCCGATTCGACCGGGCCGGGGATGACCCGGTCGGCTCCCGAACGGCTGCGGGCGTGGTCCGGACAGAGCGTGGCGTACACCCCGCCCAGCAGGATGGGGGCGTCGGGCCAGACCTGGCGCGCCAACCGGATGGCCTCGAACACGCCGGGATACCAGTAGGTCATCATCGAGGTGACAAGAATCCCGTCGGGCCGGGGTCCCTGGGCCAGGTCCTGAAGAAAAACCTGCTTGGGCAAGCCGTAACGGGCGAATCGGCGGGGAATACCGCGATAGACCTCGGGCAGGGGCAGGGGTTCGCGTCGCCAATGGCCCAGGCCGGGCAGGCGGCCCGAACCGCCGCGCTCCGGGCGGGCCTCGGGCCGGCCCCGGTCCAGGCAGTCCACCAACCGAACCTCGCAGCCGGCTTTCTGCAGGGCGGCCGCCAGGTACAACAGCCCCAGCGGCCTGGCCCAAAGGTCAAAGGCGGCGAAATCCGTGATCCAGGGATTGATGAGAAGGAGGCGCGGGCCCATGGCGTTATTCTGTTCGATCCGCGCGGTGTTGTCCAATGGATAGTCGCGGGGGCGACCAATTGGTCGCCCCCGCAATTTCATTCGTATCCATCCGTTTGCGTTTTGCGCGGGCGGGTTTGAAACCCGCCCGCCCCTACAGCCTTTTCAGCAATGACGATCCATTCGTCGAACGCCTCGCCGGTTATTCCTCGTCGGCCTCCATCCGGGCCAGGTCCTCGAAACGCATGTCCAGACCGATGATGCCCACGATCTCTTCGTCCTCGTCCCGGATCGGCCCGGAAACGGTGATGCACAGGGCGCCGGTGTAGCGCGAGGTGTAGAAGTCGGTCACGTGAATCCGGCCGTCCTTCATGGGTTCGATGAACCAGATGCGGTCCGACAGGTTGGCCCCGACCCCCTGGCCCTTGGACTCGAACTTGGCCCGCTCGATCACGTGGGTGATGTTGTGGGTGATCTGGTTGCCGTGGGCGTCGATGACGTACATGTACTGGATAAACGGATTGGCTTCGAGCAGGGCCTGCATGGCCGGTTCCATGATTTCCGGCTCCATGCTCCGAATCTCGGGCGTCTCGATGAAATCCTCGAGCAACTGGAAGGCCAGCGTCCGGGCCCGCTCCTTGAGCCGGTCGAACTCGGACCGGAAGAACTCGGGCAGATGCCGGCGGGCCAGCCGTTCCATCTCCCGGCTGGAGATCGAGGTCACCCGGCCTTCATCGTACTGCCGCTGGATGCTGCGGACGATCTTGGTGACGCCCGGATGCCGCTTGTCGATCGGCTCGTGACCCTCCTCGGCCAGCCGTTGGTTGAGCCAGTAGGTCACGCCGGCCGCTCCGGACTTGTCCGTGATGATGATGCTCGGCGGCCGGTTCAGGATCGTGGCCGTGTCGAAGATGTTGTAAATCTCCTCGTTCTTGAGCATGCCGTCCAGGTGCACCCCGGCCGCGGTGGCGTTGAAATCCGACCCGGCGAACGGATAGTTGGACGGGATGCGGTAGCCGATCTCCTTCTCGAAGTAGCGGGCCAGGTCGGTGATGGCCTGGGTCTCCATGTCGTTGGTCGCGCCGCGCAGGCTGATGTACTCCACTTCCGGCGCGTGAACGCTATACACCTTGTTCTTATCTTCTCTCTTCTGATCGAAAATTCGACGGCTGACGCAAGCAGTGACGCCAACTCCGGGCTGGGGGCAGGGCACTTGCGCTCGATATCCCGGATCACCCTGCCCAGGTACGTCCTCAACTTTCGACTGCATCGCCCGGCCCGCTTCATCTGCCGGGCATGAGCATAACGGCTTTGCTGATACAGCGCCTGCTTCGATTTCCGGTTGTAATTCTGCCTGAGTTCGATCCCCTGGCCCTTGGCCGCGTTCACCAACCGCTGCCGCGCGCGATCGTACAGCCGGGCGTCAGTCGGAAAACGAACCTCCTTCTCCTGGACCGTCGTGTCCACGTTCACCCGCTTGAGCTGCCCTGGCTTGATCGCCTTGAGCTTCAAGCCCGAAGCGATCGTCTCCTTCAAAAGCTCCTCGGCCCCGGAACAGCTCCTTCTGCTTTTTCTTAACCTGCGATTCCTTGGGCTTCATAGCGCTCTTTTTTTGCAAGATTCTTGAGGATATGGTCGCTAAACCTTGCAATTCCTATAACACTTATTTCAACTTTTATCAAAAAAAATCAACTAGAAAGAACGTTTTTCAGGAGCGGCTAATTAAATCCCGGCAAGAAAATTAAGGCATCCCCCAAAAAGGGCATGACCTGCTAGTGACTTCTAAAAAGCCGCCTCGGACTTGGGAAGACAGTCTATTGGTAGAATATCCAAATTTTCAATTTTTCTTCAAAATTAGTCTCTTGACAGGAGCAAGACAGGACGAAATTCTGACCATGCGGTGGAATAATATGGACCTGGATATCGGAATTTGCGCACACCAAAAAATGGCCGGTCGATTTCATCTATTATCCTTGCTTAAAGTTTTAAATTTTCTTAAGAAACCCCTAATGTTGGCTGAAAACCCATGAGGAATTCCCTTTCACGGGAAAGCAGATCACTTGGTCGAAATCAAGATAACAGGGCCGAGATTAAGAAAAGAACGGGCCTTGATATTTTCAGATTCATGACAGGTTTCAATTTTCTTCCAATTCCCTGAAATCCGCATAGTGATCCAGGACCTCGGGGTTGCTTAACGCGTCCTTGTTGAGCACCGGCTGGCCTTGGATCGTTTTTTTCACGGCAAGCTCGACTTTCTTCATGTTTAAAGTGTAGGGGATGTCGGGCACGGCCAGAATCTTGGCTGGCACATGACGCGGCGAGGCGTTCGACCGTATCGTCTCCCGGATCTTTTGCTGAACCTCCGGAGTAAGGGCTTGTCCCTCGACCAATTTGACGAAGAGCACGATCCTCACGTCACCCTTCCAGTCCTGACCGACGACAATGCTGTCTTCGATCTCCGGGAGCTGTTCGACCTGCCGGTAGATTTCAGCCGTTCCGATTCGTACGCCTCCGGGATTTAGCGTGGCGTCGGAGCGACCATGAATGACTACACCGCCCCGTTCGTTGATCTCGATGTAGTCGCCATGCCGCCAGATGTTGGGATAAACGTCGAAATAGGCCGCGTGGTACTTGGCCCCGTCCGGATCGTCCCAAAAGGAAACAGGCATGGACGGAAACGGCGCGCTGCAAACCAGTTCCCCCTGTTGATTGATCACCGGCCGGCCTTCCGGACTAAAGGCCTGCACCTTCATGGCCAAACCCCGACACTGCAGTTCCCCGGCATAGACCGGTCCCATGGGGTTGCCCAGAGCGAAACAACCGTTCAGGTCGGTCCCGCCCGATATCGAAGCGAGTTGCACATCGGATTTGATGTCATGGTAAACGTACTCGAACCCTTCGATCGACAGGGGCGAGCCGGTGGACAAAATGGTTCGGACCGAATCGAGATTGAATTTATCCCTGGGCTTGGCTCCGGCGGCTTGTAGCGCCCCGAGATACCCGGCGCTGGTGCCGAAGACCGTGATTCTTTCGTCCTGGGCCAGTTTCCACAGGGTTTCGGGTTCCGGATAAAAGGGATTGCCGTCAAAAAGGACCAGAGCCGCGCCCGTGGCCAGGGCACTGGTCAGCCAGTTCCACATCATCCAGCCGCAGGTGGTCACATACAGGATGGTGTCCTCGCGCTTCAGATCCGCATGCAGCATCAGCTCCTTGAGGTGATGGATCAGGATACCGCCGGCGCTCTGGACCATGCATTTGGGCAGGCCGGTCGTGCCGGAGGAATACATGATGTACAGCGGATGGCTGAAGGGCAGTTGCTCGAATTCGATTTCGAGACCCGACCGATCGGATTTGAACTCGTGATAGTGAACCGCGTTGGGCACGGACCGGATATCGGGATCGGCCTCGGTGTAGGGCACGACCACCACTTTTTCGATACTGGGCAGATTCTGAAGAAGGCCGGTGATTCGCGCCAAAGAATCGAAGGACCGGCCTTTGAAAGAATAGCCGTTGGCCGTGAACAGGACCCGCGGCTTGATCTGGCCGAACCGGTCCAGCACGCCTTTGATACCGAAGTCCGGCGAGCAGGAAGACCATATCGCGCCCAGGCTGACGGCCGCGAGCATGGCGACAATGGTTTGAGGCATGTTGGGCATGAACCCGACCACGCGGTCGCCGGGCCGGATGCCCATGGCCTTGAGCGACGCGGCCACCCGGGCGACCTCGTCGTAGAGCTCACGGTAGGTCATTCTGACCGCGTCCCGGCCTTCGCCTTTGAAGATGATCGCGGGGCGATGGTCACGAAACCGAAGCAGGTTTTCGGCAAAGTTCAGCTCGGCCCCGGAAAACCAGTCCGCGCCAGGCATTTTGGCGGCATCGTCCAGAACCCGATCGTAAGTTTTCGAAGCCTTGATCCTGGCGAAGTCCCACATTTCCGTCCAGAATTCCTCGAGATGGTCGATGGACCACTGGTACAGGGGTTCGTATTTTTCGAAATCCTGCCCGTATTTTTCATTGATCGTCCGCATGAACCGGTACATGTTCGTCCGCTTGATCCGTTCCTCACTCGGACGCCACAACATCTTGCCCATCGACTTGCCTCCGTGGTGCGCTGCTCCCAACTCGCTTATCTTCCTTTCCACTGAGGATCGCGTTTTTCCATGAAAGCCCGGATACCCTCGCCGATATCTTCGGTTTGCGCATTGATCGTGAGCTGACTTTTCAGATATTCCAAAGCGTCCTGAACGTTCATGTCGGCCATCTGATAAAAAGACCGTTTGCCGAGCCCCATGACCGCCGGGCTGAATGAAGCCAGTTTGGCGGCCATCCGATCCACCTGGTCCTTGAACTCGGCCTTGGGAACCGCGTAATTGATTAGTCCAACGCGCTCGGCTTCAACCGCCGAGATTCGGTCGCCGGTCATGCAAAGCTCCAACGCCCTCTTGCGGCCGATGTTGCGGATCAACACGCTGGTGACCATATAGGGCCATAGCCCGCGTTTGATTTCCGGCGTGCCGAATTGGGCATCCTCACTGGCAATAACGATGTCGCTGGACAGGCAAAGCCCCATGCCGCCCGCCAAGCAATACCCTTCGATGGCGGCTAAAATCGGCTTGCGGCACCGATTTATCCTGGTGAGCAGATCGGCGTAATGCCCTCGCCTTTCATGCACGTCCAGAAACGATTGCCGGCCAAGCATGCCGCTCCCGCCGAGATCGGCTCCGGAACAGAAGTTGCCGCCCGCGCCGGTCAGGATAACGGCCGACACGCTCGGGTCCTGGTCGGCCTCATCCAACCTCTGCTTAAGGCCTGCGGTAATTCCGGCGCTTATTGAATTGCGCTTTTCGGGCCGATTCAGGGTAATGGTGGCGACACGGTTTTCGACGCTATATAAAACTTCCTCGGCTTCAGGCATCTCGTTTCTCCTTTTTGGTAAGGTCCTAAACCAACTCTTTGGCAGCCCGATGAATCACTCGTCGTCTTCCTCGTCATCCTCGTCATCATCATCCGGAACGAGCTTCTGGATATAATCGGTGGTGAAATCGCCCTGCTGAAAGTCGGGATCGTCCATGATGGCCCGATGAAGCGGGATGGTGGTTTTCAAAGGATCGACCGTGAATTCATCCAGGGCTCTCTTCATGATGCGGATTGCGCCGGATCGCGTCGAATCGAACGAAATCAGTTTGGCCACCAGGGAGTCGTAATAGATGGGCAGTTCGTAGCCCTGGTAAAGATGGGTATCGAGCCGCACTCCGTAGCCACCCGGCGGATAAAAGGTTTCCACCGTGCCGGGTGAAGGCATGAAGAACCGGTCCGGGTCCTCGGCATTGATCCGGCATTCGATGGCCCAGCCCCGCAGGTTCAAATCTTCGAAGGAATAGTCGATACGCTCACCGGCCGCGATGCGAATCTGTTCCTTGACCAGGTCGATGCCCGTGGTCAGCTCGGTGATGGGATGTTCGACCTGGATGCGGGCGTTGACCTCCATGAAATAGAAGTTGTCGTTTTTGTCGATCAGGAATTCCACGGTTCCGGCGTTGACATAGCCGACCGCCCGGGCCGCGGTCATGGCCGCCTCGCCCATTTTTCGCCTCAGGTTCGGGTTCAACCGGGTGGAGGGGGCTTCTTCGATGAGCTTCTGAAACCGGCGCTGGATACTGCATTCCCGCTCGCCCAGATGGCAGACGTGACCATGCCGGTCGGCCAGCACCTGGAATTCGATATGCCGGGGCTCGACAATGTATTTCTCGATGTATAGCTCACTGTTGCCAAAGGCTGCGCCAGCCTCCATCTTGGCCACGGGGAATTCCTCGACCAGGACTTCCTCGGAACCGCAGATGCGAATGCCACGCCCGCCTCCGCCCGCGGAAGCCTTGATCATGACCGGATACCCGATAGACCGGCCGACCTCCCGGGCCTTGTCCAGGCTCTCAATTGCGCCCGGACCGCTGGGAATAACCGGCACCCCGGCCTTCTCCATGATGGCCTTGCCGACGATCTTGTCTCCGGCAAGCCTGAGGTTGTCCGGGGTGGGGCCGATGAAAACAAGGCCCGCTTCTTGGCAGGCCAAAGCGAACGCCTCGTTTTCCGCAAGATAGCCATAACCCGGGTGAATGGCGTCCGCTCCTGTTTCACGGGCCGCGGTGATGATGTTTTCAATGCTGAGGTAGCTTTTGGCGCTAGGCGCAGGTCCGATGCACTCTTGTTCGTCCGCCAACCGGAGATGCAGGGATGCGGTGTCCGCTTCGGAATAAACCGCAACCGTCGGGATACCCAGTTCCTTGCAGGCCCGGATAACCCGGAGAGCGATCTCGCCCCGGTTGGCCACCAGTATTTTCTTGAACATATCTCTTCACGTTTTCTGCCAAGCAGGCTTCAAGCGCCCATCCTGGGAAACTTGCCGGCTTTCGGACCCAAAGTCGGGGCGCCGGCAAAGCATTGCGCCACGGACATCCATTGTTCCGCGGTTCCGCCGATGACCGCCAAATCGGTGTCCGCGTAATGCCGCCGCTGCACCACCACCAGGCAGAAGCCTTCGGCGCTGCCCCGGATGACATCCGGGGCGTCCTCGGGCCCCCAGGTCCAGATCTGGCCAGAAGGGCTGGTCAGATCCACCCGAACCGGAACCTTGGGCACCTCCATTTGGCGCACGATAAAGCTCCAGCCGAAGGTGATGTTGCCCAGGTGGGCGATGTGCTGGAGACGGTCGGTGGCCGGCCGTGTCAGGCCGAGCCCATCCACCACGTCCTGTCCGTGGGCCCAGGTTTCCATGAGGCGGGCCGTGGCAAAGGACAGGGCGCTCATGGGCGGGCCGTACCAGGGCAGCCGGTCCTTGGGTCCCAGCCGGGACAGGTGGTCGATCAAGGTGGCCCGTTCTTCCCGCCATCGCTTCAGGAGGTCGGCGCAGTCCATCTGCTTCAGGGCCTCGTTTTGGGCCAAGGCCTCACTTGAATTGCTGGCCAGGGCCTGGAGGTGTTCCGTGAAGGCATCCGGATTCGTGGCCGAAAGCCTGCCCATGGCGTCGAAAAAGGCGAGATGAGCGATCTGCTCCTTCACGGTCCAGACCGCCGGGGTTTTGGTGCTCCAGGCGGCCTCATTCAGTCCGGAAGCAATGGCATCCAATGACTCGCACTCGTCGCGTAGGTCGCTACAAATTTTTTGCACGTTGCTTATCCGCCTGCTTTCACGCCCAGGATTTCGCGAGCTTCCTCGGCGGTGGCGATATCCCGCCCGACCTCGCGGACCACTCCGGCCAGGGCCTTGACCAGATCGCCATTGTTCCTGGCCCGGTCGCCGCTGGGGAGGTAGAAGGTGTCTTCCAGGCCGGTGCGAACGTCGCCGCCGAGTTCCAGGGCCCGGCGATGCAGGTCCCAGACTTCTTTCCGACCCACGGCAATGGTCTGCCAGTGGGTGCCGGGCAGCATCTCCTCCTTGAGCAGGGGAAGCCAATCCGGTTTGGCCGCCTGGCCGCTGGCCACACCCATGACCAGGGAGATATGCGGGTCTCCCTCAAACATGCCCGCTTTTTTGTACATGGCCACACTGCGGACAATGCCGGTGTCAAAGCATTCAAACTCGGGAATGACGTTGTTGGCCGTCATGACATCCAGAAATTTCTGAACCTTTTCGACCGGATTGTCGAAGAGGTTGGGCCGCCAGGCCCAGGTCCCGTCGCTTTTGAGTTTGAGGTAGTTCAGCGATCCGGCGTTGCAGGCCGCGGTTTCCGGCTTGTGCGCTTCGAGGCAGGCCACCGGGCCGGAGATATCCGGTCCGCTGATGCCGGTGCTCATGTTGATGATCATGTCCGGAGTCCGCTGGCGGATGGCGTCAAGAATCGCACCGACAACCCCCACGTCCCAGGTGGGCAAATGGCCCATGCCTTCGCGCTGATCCCGGAAATGGCAATGCACAATCACCGCGCCCTCGTTCCAGGCCTGCTGGGCGGCGTCGGCCATTTCTTCCGGGGTGACCGGGACATTGTAGGTGGCCGGGTTGGTCAGAACCCCGGTCAGGGCGCAGGTGATGATGGCTTTATCGTTCACATCGAACCTCCTTGCGATTGATAGTTCTCTAAATTTCCTGAGAAAGAGTGTTACTTAGGTTGGGGGCGCAGTATGGTTCTTGGCGCGCCCGGGAAGCTTTTCATGCTTGTTTCGCGTGATTTCCAAGGCCTGGATTATCTTTTTCCGGGTATCTCCAGGCAGAATGATCTCATCGATGATCTGCGCCGTCCAGGTGAGGCCCGTATCGAACACGTCCACTTTTTCCCGCGAACGATTCAAGTATCCCTCGTAGGCGTCCTCCTCGATTCCTTTTCCATAGGCTTGCCGATAGTCCAGTTCGGAGGCTTCGACCGCGAACCTGGCGATCGGCCAGGCATAGGTCAAATCGGCGCCCATGGTTTTTAGCGCGCCCATAATCATGCTGCCGGCATCGGCATAGGCTTCGCGCAGGACCACGCTTATTTTGGGCACGGTGGTCGTGGCATAGACATCAACGATCTTCCCGATATGCCGATGCAGGCCTTTTTGTTCTTCAGCCTGGCCGGGAACAACCGGCGGTGTGTCAACCAGGTTCACGAGGGGGATGTTATAGGCGTCGAGCACTTGTAAAAAACGGTAATACTTGTCGCAGGCATTGACTTCCAGGATCGAGCCGGGATGCTGGGGGTTGTTGGCCACCAGGCCCACACCTTGGCCGTTGAACCGGCAGAAACAGGTGATCAGATTCTTGGCGTATTCACCCTTGATTTCCAGATACTCGCCATCATCGACCAGGACCTTAATGACCTCGTGCATATCATAGGTTTTATCGAAATCGTCGGGCACAAGGTCCTCGAGGGTTTTGACCTCCCGTAAGGGATCGTCCGTTCGTTCCCAATCCGGCGCCTTTTCTCGGAAATTTTGAGGCAAGTAGCGGATCAGCTCGCGGCACCTGGCGATGGTTTCCTCATCGCTGTCTTCGACCATGTCGGCCGACCCGCTCAGGCGCATATGGTAGTCGGCCCCTCCGACCTCCCGATCGAACTTTTCCGAAGTGGCCGCCTGCGTCTGCCGAGGCCCGCCCAGCCACATGTTGGCCGAGACCCGGCTCATCAGGAGAAAATCGCATAGCGTCGGCAGGTATGCTCCGCCGGCGATACAAGGCCCCATCAGAACCGTGATCTGGGGGATCACGCCCGAGTACAAGGATTCGAGCCTGAAATGCCAGTCGATGCCGGCGTTGGTCACGTCCGTATGGCCCAGCCGTCCGCCCGAGGAATCCAGAAGATTGACCATGGGGATGCCCCATCTGGCAGCCAGCATCAACGACTTGGCGTATTTCATGAGATGCTGACCCGCGGTGGAGCCTCCCAGCACGGTAAAATCCGGTGCGTAAATCATGATCAACCGATCGTGTACCTTGGCCGTTCCAACAACCGCGCCGTCGCACGGGGCCACTGGAACGCGGCCATCCATGCGCATACCGGTCGTGCCGACGCATGAGCCGGCTTCATTGAATGTCCCCGGATCGATAAGCTGCTCGATCCGTTCCCGGGCGGTTAGCTTCCCCCTCTGGTGCTGGCGCTCGATATGTTCGATTCCGCCGCCCAGAAGATTCTTCATTTGAATCTCTTCATAGCGCCTGACAGCCTCTTCCATGCGTTTACCCATCATTCCGTTCCTTCCGATCAATATCGCTAAGCAGGTTTAATATAGCGTTTCTTGTCCGGCAGTTCCTCGCGCTTGCCGGCCGCTGCATGAAGCGCCTTGATGATGTGAGCGCGCGTATCCCTGGGATCGATAACCTCATGGACTGAATAGAATGTTGTAAAGGCCTTGGCCATGTTCAGGACGCTGAACTGTTCCTTGAGGGGAACCAGGAACGCGTTATAGACCTCCTCATAATTCCCGTTTTCTTTTGCCTGGGCCAACTGCTTGTGAAAAACAGCCTGGACAATGGATTCCGGCCCGGTCGGCGCGAACTCGACAGTCGGCCACCCGAAGATGAAATCCGGTCCCATCTTGCTGCAACCCATGGTGATGTTCGAACCGCCGTAAGACCGCCGGAGCACCATGGTCACCTTGGGGTTGGTTAGGTGGGAATACCCGTGCAGGTTTTTGGCTCCATGGCGGATCACGCCCATACGCTCCCATTTGTCGCCCGGCGGATAGGCGGTCGTATCCGACATGGTCAGGAGCGGGATGTTAAACGCGTCCAGGAACATGAGAAACTTGTCATACTTGTCCGACGCGTCCGGTTCCATGATTCCGCTCAGCTCTTCCGGATTGCTGGCAGCGATGCCGGTGACCATCCCGTCAAACCGGGCGAAGCCGATGATCAGGTTCGGCGCGAAATCTTCCTTGAGTTCGAAGAACTCTCCATGATCGACGATCAATTCAATGACATCGTGCATATCGTAAGTGAACTTGGGATTGTCCGGCATGATGTTCAGGAGGTCTTCCTCCCGCCGCTTGGGATCGTCGGTCGGATCGATGGAGGTCGGTTTTTCCCAGCAGTTTTGAGGAATAAAGCCGAACAGGTCTTTAACCAAGTCAATGGCGTTCTCGTCGCTGTCCGCGATCAGGTCGCACTGCCCGCCTTTTTCCATGTGAAACTCGGCGTTTCCGGCATCGTTTGTTTGCTTTTCTCCGCCCAGCCACAGAAACGCCGTATGGCGATTCATAATCAGAAAGTCCGACAGGGCGGCAATTTGAGTCATGGGGCCGGTGCAAGGCCCCAACAGCAGGGTGATTTGCGGAATCACACCGGAATACAGGCAGTAATTTCGGACAAGCTGCCCCATGCCGCTCAAGCCCACGACTCCACCCTTAAAACTGATCCGGGAACCGGCCGAATCGATCAAGCCGATGACCGGGACCTGTTCCTGCCCGGCCATTTGGACCAGTTCAGCGATCTTCCAGACGCCTTGATCTCCGATCGAGCCGGACATGACCGTGAAATCCGTGGCATACAGCATGACCTGGCGGCCGTTGACCCTGGCCAGCCCCATGACCACACCATCGGCAGGGCTTGGTTTTGACGCCGGGGCCTGCCGGTTGGAACGATCCCGAACCAGGGAGCCGAATTCCTCGAAACTGCCCGGATCGACCAGGCGGGCGATCCTTTCACGAGCCGTAAGTTTGCCCAAGCCGCGCTGAATCTCGATGCGATCCTGGCCGCCGCCTGCCAGATTTTCTTCCCAATTATTAACCAGCCTGTCGAGATAGCCGTTCATCCATTCGCCCACGATGTGGTTCTCCTTTTCAAGCCTGGATCACGAACATCAGATCCCCGTCTTTCAAGGGGGTCTCATTCTCAACCAGAATCTCCTGGATGACGCCGGCGGATGGAGATTTGACCTTTTGAAAGACCTTCATGGTTTCCAGCAAAGCCAAAATCTGCTTTTTTTTCACCTGATCGCCCACTTCCACGTACGGCGGTTCGTCCGGGGACGGTTTTCTGTAAAACACACCGGACATCACGGCCCGTACTTCGACCCGTTTTCCATTGTCACTCATGGTTGCTTATCCTCCTGGCAACTTCCTTGATTGTTTTCAAATCCATGTTTTGCTATTGAAAAAAAGGAAATCCATCGATTCATCGGATAGCCCTATTGGGCGATAACCGACTCGGGCAGTCTTCTGGTCAGGATATCGACGGCCTCCTCGACCATGTCTTGAACGATTTGGGCGGCCGGTTTTATTTCATGGATCAGTCCGGCGACCTGGCCGGAGAACGGCCCCATGTACGCTTTCATTTCAGCCTTGTTGAACATTTCAGCCATGGCCGAAGCAAAAAGACCTTGGGTGGGAAAAGGCAGCGGCTCAAGGCCGGACTCCGCCCAAAGATCATGGAAGCGGTTGTAAATGGCTCGGGAGGTTTTGCCGGTATAGAGGTATTCCCTCCGAGTGTCTTCATCCGTGGCTTCGAGAATGGTCTCTTTTTGGATAGGCAAGGCCCCGCCTTCCACCGAGGCCAAGAAGCGGGTGCCGACCCACACGCCCACGCAGCCCACGGCCAAAGCCGCGGCCAAGCCCCGCCCATCACCGATGCCGCCCGCGGCCAAAACCGGCGTGGGCGAGACTGCATCAACGGCTTGAGGCCACAGGGCCATACCCGATGCGGCCGGTATGCCCGCCGCCTTCGTGACCTTGGGCCACAACCAGGTCCGCACCGGACTTGGCAATCCGGGCAGCGTTCTTGGTGTTCCCGGAAATGCCCAAGACTTTCATTCCGGCCGCGTGGCAGTCCTCAACAACGAAGCCCGGGTTTCCAAGACCGGCGCATAAGAGCGGTACGCGTTCTTCGATGCAAACGCTTACCGCCGCGCGAGGTCGCCTGGTCGTGGAACCCATTTTCATCGTGGCTTGAATGTCAGGCAGTCCCAATTCGGCTTTCATTTTCATAATCCAGTCATAGTGGGCCTTGGGCAATGATTTGATGGCATCAGCCAAGGGAATCGCCTTTGGGCCTTCGTACTGTTGGTCCCCCTGATTGACGGTTTGGCTGGGGAGAAGCAGATCAACACCAAAAGGTTTGTTGGTAAGCTTCTTTATTTTCCGAACTTCCTCCCGGAGTTCTTCCACGGTAAAGCCGGCCGCGCCCAAAACGCCCAACCCGCCGGCTTCGGAAACCGCCACTACCAACTCCACGGGCGCTCCGGTCGTTTCGCCCACCAGGCTAGGGCCCATACCGGCGCTTAAGACAGGATAGTCGATATTCAGGATGTCACAGAGCTTCGTTTTTAAGATTGGTTTGCCCATTTAGGTCTCCTAAAAAACAGTAATGATCTATCTTTTTATAGATAAAGAAAAGTCGCATGCCCGTCCCGGCCGATCAGCGCAACTCGTAGTTTTTCCCGGTTTCAATCATGGCTCGAAAGTTATCGGCTTTTATAGCCCCAGGCATGGTGCAACCTGTGGATAAAATACAACCCCCGTCTCCGCCAATTTCGTCGATAAGCTTTTTGCAATAAGCCTCGACTTCCGCAGGAGTTCCCAGTGACAAAAGGGCGGCATGCACATCCGTGGAGATGCACAAATGATTACGAAGAAGCTCCTTGGCAGCGAAAATGTCTGTTGTGCCATCGAGGTCTATGACCGCCGACCCTCGCGGCAGCTTTTTGAAATAGGGTAGATTCTTATCCCAGCACGTATCCAGGTGAAACCAGGTCACGATACCGTCAGACCAAAGGGCATCGACAATTTTCTCGGCATAAGGCCACCAGAAGCGCTCGAAGATCTTCAACGGATAGAAAAACGCTCCAGCACGTTCTTCATTGCAGCCGGCAATTTTGACCCCGGTTCGCTTGCATATATCCAGGGAATATTCAATAAAATCGTCAGTCGCGATTTTTAACGCCCGTTCAACTTTTTCCGGCCGGTAATACAAATCTTCCGTGAATTTGACCATGGACCTTTGAAGGGATAAAGCGAAAAACGGATGTGAATTCCAGCAGGCAAATTGAAGCGGAACTTCTTTTTCCCGGTACGCCGCTGCAATCTTGCCAGGCAACGCGATCAAGTCCATGATGCGCCGGCTTTTCTCTTCGACTCCAAAATCAATCGATCGAGGCGCCAGATGCTCCCACACAAAACGCCGGTACCCGATTTCTTTAATGAGATCATAGTCGCCAACAACCATGTTCTCCTGTTCGAGAATCTGCATCTCCGTGATTTGACCGTCCGGGACCTTGATCTTCAGCCCTCCGAAAATCATGGCGTCAGGGGGCATCAACGGTGTGGCCGCGTCCCATCCCCCAAATTTGTCGAACATCCTTATTTCAGCCTCGAGCATGGCCAACGACCCGGCTTCATAGATTTCCTTGGCGTCAAGACCGAGTAAATTGATGGCCGCCGGGGTGCTGATCAATGGCGCCACGGGAACCCTATCCGGTTTTTCCAAACTCAAGGCCGCCTGGTAACGCTCGTATCGGCTCATGGTTTCCTGAGCCATATCAGCTTCTCTCGATCTGCCGCAGGCAATAATTCACGCCGTCCATGGCATCTGTGGTCTGGAAATCGGCCCCGACATACTTCCTGACCAAATCGGTCGTCACTCCGCCGCCGATCATGAGTTTGCTTTTCTCTCTTAAACCGGCTTCAGCAAGCAAATCCGCGGTTTGCTTCATCGCATCGAAGCAGGAAGTTAACAGGGCCGAGAAACCAATAAAATCGGGTCTGATCTTTCCGGCTTTTTCCACGACCAAACCTGGCTCCACATCCACCCCAAGATCGAAAACCTCGAAGCCCCGCGATTTGACGATGGTACCGAAAATGCTTTTTCCCAGATCATGGATATCGCCCTTTATAGTGGCCAGAAGAACCTTGCCCAAAGGCTCTGACGACCGTAACTTGCTTAGAACCGGATTTAAAACTTCCATGGCCGCCTTGAATATTTCAGCCGCAAGAAGCATTTCAGCCAGGAAAAAATCTCCGGTTTGAAATCGGTCACCGACAATTTTCATTCCATCCCGGCACTCGTTTAAAATGGGCATGGGATTTTCGCCGTCCTCTATCCTGGCCCGGATCTCCTCGATGACCTCATCCCGTTTAAGATCAACCAGTGTTAATGCCAACTTTTGAGACATTGCAAACTCCTATTTACTAACCGTTCGTGGGTCTGATTTTAGTTCAGTTGCTCATCCAGCCAATCGAACACAAGCTGACTCATCAGGCTGCGATTCGCGCCCATGCAGTGACTGTCGGTGCCTTCGTTCGTAGGCGTGATCATATTTTCAACCAAACCAGGTGCTTTATTTATGGTTTCCTTAATCCATTGGCGGCTGGACACTCCCTGGTTGTATTCGTTCTCTCCAATGATATTGAACATCGGCACTTTGATTTGAGATGGATCCAGAATGTACTCCTTTGACACCTCCAACAAATCTTCAACCGTTCTGACTCCCCAGCGCCAATAATAAGTTTGAACCTGGATCAGGCCTGTGATGAGGGGGCGATACCGCATCGACTTGAAAAATTTGAACAGAAGGGATTTCTGCAAACTTGCCAGCTTGCTCATGCCGGTGTTGACGGTCCAATGTTCATAAAAACTGAGTATGACGCTGTTGGTGACAATGGCTTTCAAACGCGTTTCCCGCGTGGCCGCCCGAGGCACCAGATATCCGCCTCCACTGATTCCATAGGCGGCCAAGCGGTTGGCATCGACATCTTCCCGGTTGACGACATAATCAACCACAACCTTGAAAGGAGTTTCCGTGTCCGGCCTCCAAGGCAAGCCCAGGCTCGGCAGGATGCCCTGGCCCGGCAGATCGACGAACAGAACATTGTAGTTCCGTGCCTGCGCCGCGGGGACGATGTAAGAATACAAATCCTCGACAAAGGTGTCCCCGCCACCAATCATGATCAGGGTCTTTTTCTTTTGTTGATCATTGCCGGTCCGGGCGAAATAAGCCGGCAGGAAATGCTGTTCAAAGGGAATCTCAACCGGCTCGATTGGGGGCGTAAAAAGCCGGGCTGCTTGGCGAAAACACTCCCTGGCTCTTGCATAGGTCGCTTGAAATTCGTCTGCATGAAAGGGATCGAGGTACACGAGAGGCGCCCGATAATAGGAGTAGGCCCTCAGGAAGCCGTGCCTGGCGCTAACTTTGTGGTCCCGGGACAGGGCGACATTGGCTCGTTCCTCCACGCGCCGTCCCATGTCCGTCCATGCCCTGGTCCAGCTTTCAGCATCCGCATTTTCGATCCGGGAAGTGAGGTAAAGGACTTCCCCCAACTCGGCACAACCGTGCGTCTGCCCACCCAGAAGAAATTGGGTCATGAAATCGAACTGCTTATGCTTAAAGCGAAATGTGTTGGTACTGGCATGGATGGCTTCCTGTTTTTTGGCCATAACTCAACCCCTCACATTTCTTCAATCATTTTCCAGAAATTTGAACTCGATATTCTGTGTGGTGATTGCCTTAATCCGACTTGAACGTGCCCATTGAAGCGATCAGATCGGCCTGGGTTTTGAAAGGCTCATGAACTTCAGACCTTAGAGTCAGCTTCAAGGCGCCACTAGGGCATGTGGACGCGCACAGACCGCATCCGATGCACCGCGATGTATCGATTGCCACAATTTCCTCATTCTCAGTAATGATTTCCATCGGACATCTTTCAATACAGGCGCCACATCCGGTGCAATCTTCCTGGTTGTACTCAATGATGTAATTTGAATGAGCCGCTGTACTGGGCTGAATCGCTTTTTTCAAGCCTTGAGCTATCCCGCAATGGCACGTGCAGCAATTGCAAACAAAATTGATATACTTGCTCGTATTCCCGGCACAGTGAATCAGACCGGCTTCCTCGGCCATTTTCATTTTCTGAAAGGCTTCCTCTTTGGAAACGAGTCTGCCGAAACCTCTGTCACTGACGAATTTCGCATTGGGCCCGAAGCAAAAACAGACTTCCTTGGGCTTGTCACATGGGTTTCCGATCAGCTCGCCATGGTGCCTGCAATAGCAGGTGGATACAGATATATATTCAGATTTTTCAATGTACTCGCTGATCAGCTCATAGGGCAGGATTTCGGTTGTTGATTCTACTTCTTTTTCTATGGGAATTACCCGCATGAATGGAACCGACGTGGATATGACCTTTTCCGTGGGCAATTTCCTCATGTATTCGAAGAAATCTTCAAACAATCGAGCAATTCTTTTTGCCTGATCGGTTACCTCGCCTTTCATTAAGATGAATTCAAAGACTCCTGGAATCAGAGGCATGGGATTGTAGTAGCGGACTTGCTGCTTGTCTTTGCAATAAACCGTGCCCCGATCGCACATCCGCTCCAAGGCCGGCTGGAGTTCATTCAGATTCAAGTCGAAATTTTTCGCGATCCTTTCAAGCTGGGATGGAACGCGGGGCATCTTTGAGGCGATGTACGCTTCTTCAGGTGTGTAAAGCGCCTTTAACAGTTCAATGAGCTCTTTCACCTTGGGCATATGGGCCGACCCACCCATCATGTTCAAGGCATCGATTAACAGTTCATAGTTGTCATCCATTCTCTATCCTCCGGTTGAGTTCGTCTGCACCGGTATCAAGGAGCAGAATGCATGCCAATTAAATTTATAATGAATTCAGTGATATATCTGATTTAACCAACCCCTGCCCTACCAATAATCGTTTTATATTTCCCATTATTGGTAATGTCTTATAGGGTTCAAAGCTACACAGGCTACCGTGCTGAAAAATGGGACAGGAAGGTGACCAGCCCGCCAAACTTCATTCCGGGATAGCAGATTGTGTTCAGGTCAGAATAGGGGGTGACAGGAATGGGTAAAAAGAGGCATTCGGTAAAGCAAATTTTCGGGCAGTTGAGCGAAGAAAAGAGGGGCTTGAGTGGAATTGCCATCTAATTTGCAGCCAGTTCTACTTTCGACCAAACTCGATGCCCAGCTTCCTCATCCGATATCTCAAGGTGTTCGGCCGCATGTTCAATAGCTCGGCCGCTCCGTTCCGGCCATTTATTCGGCCATTGGTCATTTTCAATACGCGTTGAATATGGGCAGCCATAACATGGTCGAGAGACAACGCTTCATCGCTGCTTGGGCCTCTGTTATCCAGCAGATTATTCGGACCAAAGGTCGATAAATTGTTAAAGGTTAATGGTGATCCTTTTGACAGGATCAAAGCCCGTTCGATGACATTGATCAGTTCGCGAACATTACCGGGCCAGGAATAGGATATGAGTTTATCGATTGCGTTGCGAGCCAATCGCGGAGGAGGATAGATCTTCAGCTCCTTGGATTTTTGCTTGATGAAATAATCCACCAAAGGGGCAATATCACTTTTTCTCATGCGAAGGGGTGGAATCATGATGGGAAAAACATTGATTCTAAACCAGAGGTCTTCCCGGAATTTTCCGCTGGAGATCAAGCTTTCCATATTGCGGTTTGTTGCCGTTATAATCCGGACGTCAATTTTTATGGTTTCATTCCCGCCGAGCCGATCGATTTCCTGATTTTCAAGTACGCGCAGCAGCTTGATCTGGATGTTTGGCGCCAGCTCGCCGATTTCATCTAAAAATATGGTCCCGCTGTTCGCTCTCTCAAATCGTCCGAACCGCCTGGCCGTGGCGCCGGTAAACGCGCCTTTTTCGTGACCGAACAATTCGCTATCAACCAGGGTTTCCGGCATGGCGCCGCAATTGACTTTGATAAAGGGGTTGCCTTTACGATTCGATGCGTTATGAATAAAATTGGCGATCAAATCCTTGCCCACACCGGTTTCGCCAAGCAAGATAACCGGGCTGTCCAGGGTTGCCACGTGGCTGGCCATTTCAACGACGCTGCTCAGTCCTTGGTTGTGACCGATGATATCTTCCGCTTTTAGAATACTGGGGGTTTGTTGCCTTGCTTCCGTAACAATCTCATTTAGATAGGAAATTTCCATCTGTCTCATGTAGTTCATAAGAGCCAAAGCAAGCGGATTTCTCAATAGGGAAAATAATTTCAAGTCATTTTCAGAATATCGATCAGTCCCATACGCACAAAGCAGTACATGGGCAAACCGGTCTTCACCATCATACAGAAATACGGCCAAGCCGGACCAGTCCAGATCGGCTCTTGTTTTGATAAATTGATGAATTTGATCCTTTTCGGGCCGATTGATGATCCGCATATCCGGTATGGGGTGACTTTTTATAAAATTGCGGGTTTCTGTCGTGATCGGCAGGATGATATCTTTTTTAATGCCGATACGGGAGTTGCTCTCGATGATCAACCTGTTCGATTTTAAAGACGGTTCCAACAAGTGGATGATCATGCCATCCGCAGGAATAAAGGAGCCTATTGCTTCCAGGAATAACGGAATGGCCTTTTTGAAATCTAAAATTCCACTGAGCGGTGTGATGGTTTTTCGAAAAAATTCGTTTTCATCGATCGGCATACCCGCCCTCCCCGAACACCTCTGAAAATTATCGATTCTTGAATTCCAAATTATCCTGGATCGCGATAAATTGCAATTATTTTATTAATATTGGCGAAAATCGCAAAAGATTTGGGCCAACTCACTTTAAATATTATATATTTTCAATAAGTTGTAAAGGCAGGATGATTTCTGAACAATCCGGGTAGGAAATAGAAGCTCCCCGCGGCTTGTTGGGGGAAGCTTCCATCACTCCTCAGTGCCTCGCCATTCAGGCCGACCCTGCTTGAAGGTGAAACTGGGGAGTTCGGTCTTGAGAACCTCCTTGACCAGGGTGGAGGCCATAAGCAGCCGGTCGAAATCGATGCCAGTGGATACGCCCATCTCCTCCAGCATGTTGACCAGATCCTCGGTCGGAATGTTCCCCATGGCGCCAACCGCGGTTGGACAGCCTCCCAAGCCTCCAACCGAGCTATCGAATATTCGAATCCCGGCCTGAAGGGCGGCAAAGGCATTGGCCATCCCCAACCCGCGGCTGTTATGAAAATGCACGGCCAGGCGAATACTAGGCAGGGTCGGGACCAAGTAGGACATCATATCCAGCACCTGAATGGGATTGGCCATGCCGGTCGTGTCGCCCAGGGAAATTTCAGACACCCCGCAATCGGCATAGGTCAAGGCGATGTCGCGGACCCGTTCCTTGGAAACGGCGCCTTCATAAGGGCAGCCAAAGGCGGTCGCGACATACCCCCGGAGGCTTTTCCCGGCCTTAAGAGCCACGCGGGATATTTCCCTGAAGCCTTTGAGGGATTCGGTGATGGACATGCCCACATTTCTTTGGTTGTGCGCCTCGCTGGCGGATACGAACAGGGCGATCTCGTCAACCGGCGTATCCAAGGCCCGGTGCAGGCCTTTAAGGTTCGGGACCAGGGCGCTATAGACCACCCCTTGCTTTTTGGTGATGGCCTGCAAGACTTCAACCGCGTCTCCGAGATGAGGGATGACGCTGGGATGGACAAAGGAGGAGACTTCGATTCTTTTCAGCCCGGATTCGGAGAGCAGATCGACCAGTTCGATTTTTTTATCCGTGGGAAAGAAAACGTTTTCGTACTGCAGTCCGTCCCGTGGTCCCACCTCGACGACCACGGCTTGTTCCCGGACGTCAGAGACGACTTCGGCCATTCGTCCTCCTGACGTCATGTCTAGGATTGAATCTCCCGGAAATCCGCGGGCACGTGCAGCCTGGGCCGATTGGCCTTCTTGATACCCAGGGCGTCGTCGCCGATGAGCAGCCGCATGATATTGGCCGTGCCTTCGCCCACCTGGTAGAGCTTGGCGTCCCGATAATATTTTTCGACGGGCAACTCCAGGGAATATCCCATACCGCCGTGCACCTCCATGGCCATGCCCGAGACCTTGGCCACGGTCTCGCCGGCAAAGTATTTGGCTATGGCGATTTCCCTGGTAAAGGGCCGGCCTTGGTCGTTGAGCCATGCGCCCCGCCGGACCAGGAATCGCGCCGCTTCGATTAAAGAAACCATTTCAGCAATGGTGGCTTTGATGAGCTGATATTCGCTGATGGGTCGCCCGAACTGAATCCGGCTGTTGGCATAGTCCACGGATGCGTCCAAGCAGGCCTGGGAAAGACCAACAGCCCCGCTGGCCACACTGATCCGACCCCGGTCAAGGGCGGTCATGGCCACCGTGAAACCCTGTCCCCATTGCCCCAACAGGTTTTCTTTGGGCGCACGCACGTTGTCTAGAAAAATCTCGGCGATGGGCGATGACTTGTCCCCCAGCTTCGGGGTTTCGCGGGTTTGCCAACCCGGCTGATCCGTATCCACCACCACCGCGCACAACCCTTTGTGTTTCTGATTCCTGTCAAACGAGGCGTAAACCACGGCCGTGTCGGCCACGTTACCGTTGGAAATCCAGGTCTTGTTGCCGTTCAGAACGAAATGGTCCCCATCCTCTTTTACCCGTGTCTCGATGGAGGCGAGGTCCGAACCGCTATTGGGTTCGGAAAAACAGGTACAGCCGATCTTTCGACCCAGGACCAGGTCTTTGACGTATTTCTCCCGGGTATCAGGGCTCCCCCATTCCATGATGGTATAGGGCACGGTCATGGCCTGAAGATTGAACAGGGACCTCAGCCCGGAATCGGCTCGTGAAATTTCTTCACAAACCACGGAATGGGCCAGAAATCCCATGTCCGTCCCCCCGAACCGCTCCGAAAACGCGCAGCCGAAAAATCCCAACTCACCCATCTTTTCGACCAGATCGCGCTTGAACGCCTCCTCCTTCACACGCGGTCGAATCTCCTGCTCGGCGAATCGGCGGGCGGTTTCGAGAATGGCTTTCTGGTCCTCATTCAAATCAAAATTCATGATCTGTTTTGTCCCTTTCTACTTTTTCCCGGCGTAATATCACAGGCAGCAAGGATCAAAAACCTGTCTGCACGATCAACAATAACTGGAAAGATAGGAGGAAAGAGGGCTTAAACTTCGGTGGTGATTTATCTAGGAGCATCCTGGTGGACATGATAATGGCCCAACTGATGCAAGCGATTGTGCAGTTCGCGATGGGCTGAGGTCAGCACCAGTCGCATCCGTTTGTAAGTCGCCGCGTCAGCACGGGTGCCGATATGATCTATAAATGCCAGGGCCCCTTCAATCTGCTCCAGGATCGAAAGCGCATCCGCGGCTTCTATGAATTCCGAACCAGCCACCCGGACCATGACCGGTGAAGAGTGAGCGGCGATGATCTCAGGCTTGTCCTCGTAATGACCGCGGATCAGCAAAGCCAGCCATGCGCTTTTATCCAGTGTTATGGTCCAGTGGCCTTCATCCGCCCAGGCTTGGATTTCCCGGCTTTCCCTGATTTCGCCATTCATGATCAGTTCGACCCGACTCATGGGTATGGTGGCGCTGGCCGCTTTCCAGGTGATATTCACCGCCCCGCCTGTGGCGGGTATATCGAGACGAGCGCCCATGGGCTGACCCTCGACCGAGAATTCAAGCAGCGGCCCATAGGTGACAAAGGTTCTGGCCTGCCGAACCGCCTCTTTCCAGGACTGGTAGGTGAATTCCTGTTCGTTTCCGATAAAGGCATAGGTCCTGGATGTACCGACAGCGGTTTGAGCGCTCATCTTGTCCGTGCCTCCCACGGCCGCGACCAGATAACCACAATTCAGATACCGGTACCAATCAACCAGCGAGTAGGGATTGATCCCGCCGTAAAGAAAACCCAGGGAGGTCGATTCCACGGCGTCCACCTGGCCGGCAACAATGGCCGCGGCGTGCTCGCATTTGGGAAACGGGAAGTGAGGAAGAACCACCAGCCCGCCCTGACTCTTGCATTGCCGGGCCCACTCCGTGAGCAGGACATCCACGGGATCGCCCATGGCGGATTCCTCGGGGCCGCCGGCGCAAAGCGGCGTGATCATGTCGCCTTCGTATCCAAGCAGCGAAATGTGTCCCAGAACATGCTGCCGGTTTTCGGTGCCGACCCGAACCAGGTATTCGCCGTTTCCGCCGGCTTCCCTGGAACCCAAGACCGTCTTTCCGTCAAAGTCCCCAATATTGGTGAACATCTCCCCCCACTGGCTGGCCAGCAGGTTGACCACGTTCACTCCCTCGGCCTCACCTTCGAGAAGCGCGGACTGCGGTGACAGGAAATGAACATGCGTATCCGCCGTTACCCAGCCTTTTTCACGCCAGCCAAGGGTCTTCTCCAGTTCGACAACCACTTCGCGGGTGGAAGAGGCGATGTTCAGAACCTGCCTCACCGGACGCATCTCAAATCCCTTGGAGGCTTCCAGGAAGACCTTGCCCTGAGGCAGCCGAACCTTTGTCTCACCCGGCACATAGGAGCAGTGGTGTCGGCCCTGGTGGGAAAAATCCACGCTGTAATCCTGAAACCAGGAACCGTTCGGAATCCGGTGCCGATTGATCGGCGGCAGGTATTCGCCAAATTCCCCGTGGATATGCAGTTTCACGGCGATCGGTTTGCTGGTCCCTTTTTCCCTGGCTTTTAAGACGATAGGCTGGTCGGCCGGAGGTACAACTTCAATGGCGGGGGTCCGGCGATGCTCTTCCACATCCTGGGCCGTGACCGTCTGTCCACCGGATAGATGGAAACGCGCCTCGGGGTGGGCCGTGTATTCGACCAGCACCTCCTGTTTGTCCTGCTTGGGGAGTTGATTGTTATACGTGTTTTCCCACGTGTCATTGGGGTAGATCGGTCGAGGCCCAACAGAAATGACCTGCCCGAGATCAAGCTGGATCTGTTTGAAAAGACCGTTATCGTCAAGACTCGAATCCAATGTCTCATCTTGAGGCAGGGTCAGCAGGGCCTTGCGGCGGGATTGCCAGCGAAACGGTTGACTTGAAATATGCCCCTGGCTGATTCCGAAAAGAATGACCGAACCGGCGCCGGGTTCCAGGCGCAATCCAACGATTTCCTTGTCCGGGTGCGGGTTCTGCCAGGCCCACAGCCAGAGGAGAAAGGTCCGGTTGGAATCCATGGCATCGGCTCGATGTTGATTCCAGCCCCAGGCCTCATTTTGAACTTTTTCCTTGTCTCCAGCCGGTAGCGGCCGAGGTTTGATGTGATGCACCGCTTCAAAACAATTATCTCCCCAGGCGTTGGTGAACGTGGAAATCTGGTATCGCTTTTTTATGGCTACCCGCTCCTCGGAACCGTCAGCGTAAAGAAACACATAGTCGGCCGCGCGCTCTCCGAGCTGAAACATCAGGTTGTACCGGTCCAATTCAAAGCCGAGCCTTTTTTTCAGACCGGTGGTGATGTCGGCGGTGTGCAGGAAAACCAGCCAGGGATGTTTCACCGATCCGATTTCTAGATGAACCGGTTCCCGATTCAGCAGAATCGGATCGCCCACATCAAAAGGAATGCCCCAACAGACGCACGAACCTGCGGGCATCCGCTGGATCGATGCGGCCAAGGGCGCGGAAACACCGGCTTCAGGGAGCCGGGACCTGGCGATGTTTCCCTGAAGTTTCAAGGGAGAAAAAAGCGGGGAGGCCGGTCCGTCAATGATACCTGTCATGCGCCTGTCTCTCTGCGTGATTTAGCCTGGATGATAGCCGCTCGCATTCATTAAGAAAAGGAGTTGGTCTAGGACAAGGGCTTAGGGATGAAAAAGCTCCCTGGCCTGGTCTTGTAAAAAATCCCTATGGTCGGGATGAGCGATCCGGATCAGTTCCTCGGCCCTTTCTCGATGGCTCTTGCCCAGCAAGCAGGCGGTGCCGTATTCGGTGACCACCATATCGGCGAAAAAGCGCGGGATGGTGACCAAGGAGCCTTGTTCGAGCTGCGGCACAATGGTGGACACGCCGCCGAATACCGTGGAGGCCAACAGCGTGATGGCCCGGCCGCCTTGGGATAGAAAGGCGCCGATATGCATTTCCGGTTGGCCTCCCTGCCCGCCGATCAGACGCGGTCCGAACTGGGTTTCCGCGGTAATCTGGCCGGTGAAGTCGATCTGCAGGGCGTTGTTAATGGAAACCATATGGTTGATTTGAGATACGGTTTGAATATTCACCACATAGTCTGAATCGTATTGCTCGAACAATGGATTTTCATGGACATAGGCAAGGTCGTGGGCATGGCAGCCGGAGAATGAAGAAAAGACCGCCTTGCCCGGATGGAGAGGATAGTATCGCCCGTTGGCGATTCCCTTTTTTACCAGTAGGGCCATGCCGGGGCAGCCCATTTCCGTATGAATGCCCAGGTCGTTTTTGTCATCAAAGACCCCCAGTTCGACCATGAAGCTGCCGGGACGCCCGATACCGATCTGGATCGTATCCCCATCGTGAATCAAATCCTTCAAATGACCGGCGATTCCACGGGCGACATCCGAGGGAGGGTCCAGACGCAGGGGACGCATCAGGAAATCCCCGGCCTCCCGATACCCCATCGTGTTGCCTATTTCGAGGAATTCTTTCAAATACCGGCCAGGCACCAGTTGGAAATGCTTTTCCAGATCGGACCTGGACATCCAATGGAACATTTGCTCCAGGATGCCCCATTCCTCGGTGCTTACATCCGGTTCAGGCGGTTGTTCGCAGAAATAATCGATTTCAGAGACATGAATCCTGTTGTGACCAGGCGTTCGTATGAATTTGGGATTTATTTCAGCGACCACGCGGTGTGCTCTTGCGGCGAAACTCCGTTTGTTCCACAGGGTATGACCGAAACTACAAAATCCCTCTTCATCCGGCGGTGATACGGGTACCAGGAAAACATCGATTTTGGGGTGAATCGCTCGCAGGTCAGCTTCAATAAATTCCTTGAACCTGGACGAAAATAGGTAAGGATTATATGAAATCAGCTTTTCATCGGCGGCCGAACGGGCTGTCGCGCCTATGGACATTTCAGCATCCACAATAAACGACGCCTCCATGCCCGGAGACAGCCAGCCCGGATCGGTCAGGGGCGAGCAAACGGAGAGATGGATGTTTTTCAGTTCATTCGCCCGCGCCGCCAGGGCTTCCACGAGATAGATTGGCTGCTCGGGTGGAGGAATAACAACATGATCTTCTGACCTTATGATCCCAACCGCCTCCTCGAAGGAGACCAGCTTCTTTTTAAAATCCTCCTTCCAATCCGTAAGCTGATTCACGTTATTCCTCGGGTCCTTCATGCTTGGCCTTCTTTCCCGAACACCACACGCTTCTGGCAATTTTTGCGATATAAATTCTATTCATAACACCTATTATTGTTTCAATTCAATGAATTCCAACATGGTCAGCGCAAAAACATTACTCTGCGGGTCAAAATTTGTGATTCTTTGATTCGCACCCCAGAGGCCGGGAACAGTCCATAGAGGCGCGCGTATTCTTGACTTTCTGATAACTTTTGACGTCTCCTTGGCCAATAGGATAATTTCATCTTTATTCTTCGCTTCATCAAGTTTGTCAATTGCACTTTTTATTTCCGGGGTCGTATGATAAGCCATGCCGAAACTTGTACCATAGAAAGCCTTTAAATCCTCCGTGGGATCCTGTCTGGCGTCAAGCCAGGAAAAACCGCGGACCAAGCCTCTAATTTTTTTCCCATATACCGCTTCAAGAAACGCCCCTCTTTCATACGTGATTACTTCGGCTTTAATTCCTATATCCGCCAGGCATGCCTGGATAGCCTCATGCTCTGTTCTTAAATGAGACGAACAATGAATCTTCGTGTTAAATCCATTGGGATATCCCGCTTCCTTTAAGAGGGATACAGCTTTATCGGGATCATATGGATCAGGCTTCACCGATGGGTCATGCCCCCAAGCGATGGGAGACAGCACTTCGCTATAAGGTTCATGCAGGCCAAAAAACACTTTCTTGCAGATCATTTCTCGGTCAATAGCCAGGCTTACCGCTTCACGTACCCTGATATCATGAAAAGGACTGGCTTCCTTAGGGAAGGCCAAATCGGCAAAAATGAGACCCGAACCGGCCAAGTGCCTTTGTTTAATGACTTGGTAATTTCTGTCGCGGAGTAACTGACCGGCATGTTCAACCGTCACTCGAGCAATGTCTGCTTCTCCAGCCATTAACATGGCCAACCTTGTGCTGGGATCTGTGACATACAAGACCGTTAACGAATCAATTTTCGGGGTTTTTCGATAATGATTCTGAACCGCCTTGACTTTGAACCATTGATCCTGCTTCAGAGAGTCAGCCTGAAAGGGGCCGCAGCCGACAGGGCTTATCGCGAAATCCTTGTCACCCACGGTTTCCCGGTATTGTTTAGGAAAAACACCGAACGCCCATCTCAAACCGTCAATGAGCGTGTATTTGGCATTCGTACCCTTAAGATGCATGCGGATACGTGCGGAATCCTCTAGGGTAACTTCCTTTACTTTTTTTCTTAAAAAGGCGAACAGGACAGATCGGTACTTTTTATTCATGTATTTTTCATAGGAATATTTCACATCCTCGGCCGTGACCTTTTGCCCATTATGAAACAGCACGTCGTCTCGAAGGATGAAGTCGATATAACTCCAGTCCGGAGCGATTTTCCACTCCTTGGCCAAGGCCGGTAGCATTTCTCCCTGCGGCCCGTAAGTGGTAAATCCATCAAAAACAAGTTGCTTGTAAAGGGTGTTTAGCCGGCTTTGGGTGACAATATCCCCGCCAACCTGACCGAAGTACGGATCGTGCTCGATTATCGTGATTTCTCTGGAGCTATTCTCATTTTTCCCGGCGAATGAAGAGGAACTCGATAGCAGCAGCCCGGCACATAAGATGCTGATTAACAATACAATTTTTTTCGACACGTGACAACCTCCCAGGTCTAGCGTGAAAAATCTATACAGTTTTGGACAATTCCGGTTCCGACAACGGTTTCCCCGCCAATCCCTTGCGTCTGGCTTGCCTGATCTTTTCAGGCCTTTAAAATTAGGTTTCACCTTGCCTCAGGATCGTCGGGTTATGATTTTAGTTTAAAATCCCTGGAACCGGAGTGGCCTGATGGAATGGAATGCTACCCATTCCGCCCTGACCAAAGGTTGAGCACAAACAGTGCCAAAAAAAATTATAACTATTTCAGGGAAATACATGAAGTTTTCTTTGACCTGCTTACCGAAAATTGTAAATTGGATGCTAATATTGGTAATACAAATGAAGTTCACTTCATTAATCGAACGGCTTGAGCGTGTCCCGACAACGGGCAACCCGAGGGCACGCATGGAGTTTTATGACTGGATATGACTATTAATTTATATTTTCAATACGTTAGATCGGCTTCCAAGATATGGCTGCTTACGCGGGAACGCTGAAAGTGCGGTTTCGCTGCCGATCCTGCCGCAATTGCCCGCTGAACCGGTCCCGCGCCTTTCTTCAAGCTGAATTCTGGCGCCCCCTTCTCCCGAACAACTTTTCGAATGGATATTAAAAAATCATACCACGAATGCAACTATTGGTAAATTCACTAGATCCTGAATGGTAACTATTTGAAATTAAAGCATCTTATATTGGCACCATAAATGCTACCGCTATCTGAAAGCCGGACCCGCGAATTGGTCTGATGGATTGGGAGAAGTGAACCGAACATTACACTCCCCGATTTTCAGACTCTAAACAGGAAGTATGAACAATGATCGTTGTAGGAGAATTGATCAATGCCACCCGGAAGGCGGTCCAGGCCGCCATCGAATCAAGAGACCGGAAGGCCATCCGATCCCTGGCGCTCAGTCAGGCAGAAGCCGGGGCCGATTATATCGACGTGAACGCGGGCGTTTTTGCCCACAACGAAGCTGAGTGCCTCAAGTGGGTTGTCGATCAGGTTCTGGAGGCAACGCCGGAAACCCCCATCTGTATCGACAGCCCGAATCCGAAGACCATTGAAACGGCCGTTGATCACGCCCGGCAAAAAACAGACCTCGTGCCCATGGTCAATTCCATTTCCCTGGAAACCGACCGGTTCGACGGTCTCATATCCGTGCTCGCCGGAACGGACCTGAAGGTCGTGGCCCTGTGCGTCAGCAGTGAGGGCCTGCCCGAGACCTCGGATCAAAGGGTGCGCGTGGCCGACAAGCTGATCAACCGCCTGGTCCAAAACAACATCCCCTTGGAAAACATCCATGTCGATCCTCTGGTCCAGTCTCTCTGTCTGAATACTGCCAGCGGCACGGCCTTCTTGATGGCCGTTGAACGCATCAGAACCGAGTTTGAAGGCGTGCACACCATGTGCGGTCTGTCCAATGTCTCCTATGGTCTGCCGGCGCGGCACTATCTAAACCAGACCTTCATGGCCATGGCCATTGCCCGGGGACTGGACGGCGCCATTGTCAATCCCTTGGACACCAGGATGATGGCCAATATCCTTGCCGCTGAAGCCCTGGCCGGAAAAGACGGCTACTGCATGGGCTACCTCAAAGCCTACCGCGGCGGGGCGATTCCCGACTAGGCGGACAGCAACAGGACGGACATCCCCATGCAAGGAGGACCCTATGGAAATCGTCAGGACTGAACTGGAACCCACCCCCAGAATCCAAAAAGGACTGGGGTTGCTCCATGAAGCCAGGTTCCAGGCGCGGGACTATTGGCGGGAGAACCTGACGGTCTTGGATAAAAAAACGATCAACCTGCCGTTGATCAAGCGAAAGGCGCTGGCGATCGCCAAAGTCCTGCATGAAATGCCCGTGAGGATCGAGGACCATGAAATCATAGTCGGATTCGCTCTTCAAAATTCGGTGGCCAGCAGTGGTGTTTTTCCGGAGTACGCCACCCCGGCAGAAAAAACACGGGCCGCCAAGAAATACACCAGCGTCTTCTCCGTGTTCGGGCATTTTTGTCCGAGCTATCCCAAAATTCTGAAATCAGGCATCGGCGGGCTCAAAAAACAAGCCGAAAAAAAAATGGAGGGAATTCGAAGAAATGGGGACGATGAAAAAGCCGACTGGTATGAAGCGGTCATCATCACCCTGGACGCGCTCAGGGATTTTGTCCTGAGGTACGCCGACTTGGCAGCACGGATCTCAGAGACGACCGCTGGCTCGAACCGGAAAATCGAACTGAAACAAATCGCCGCGATATTAAACTACTTGTCGTACGGGCCCCCGAAAAATTTTCGCCAGGCGCTACAGACCTTGTGGTTCGCCCATATTGCCTTCCAAAGCACTTTGAATTTTATGGCCTTGGGGAGATTCGATCAGAATTTATGGCCGTTTCTGGAACACGATCTCAAAAACAATCGGATCCGTATCGAGGAAGCTCAGGAGCTGATCGACTGCCTTTGGCTGAAGTTCAACGACCGGCTCCACACCTTTGAACAGGCCAGAAAAAAATTCTATTTCCCGCCCATGCCCGAGGATGAAATCTTGGGCACCATGGCCGGTGTATGGAGCCTCTGGCTGGGCGGCAAGACGAGTCAGGACAGGATGGCCTTTCCCGTACAAGGGAGCGAATTCAATACCTGGCTGCAGACCATGGCCTTGTCCGGTCTCACCCGGGATGGTCGGGACGGCACCAATCCGCTGACCTATCTTTGCCTAAACGCCACCCGCCGGCTGAAACTGCCTCAACCCAGCCTGTACATCCGGTTTCACGACGGGTCTCCTGACATGCTGTATGAGCGGACAGCGGATTGCATTCGCCACGCGGCAGGACCGTCCATCTTCAATGATGAGGTTATTGTTCCGGCCCTGGTGCAACAAGGGTTTCCCATCGAGGACGCCAGGGACTACACCACGGACGGTTGCTGGGAAACCTATATCCAGGGAAAGTCGCAATTCAAGTACAGTATCATATCGGCGCCCGAGGCTCTGTATCGGGCCATGTTTCCCGGCAGTTGGGACGAGCAGGCCACAGAGATCAAATACGTTGAGGAACTCGACCCTTTCAAGGACGTAGAAGCTCAGGACCCGGCCCGGTTCACCACGTTTGAAGAACTGTGGATGTCTTTCACCGACCAGTTGGACCTTTATATCAAAGGCATTCTGAACACGGTGGCCCGCATGTGGGACGACCGCCTGTACGATATCGCCCCGCTGCCTTTGCTCTCTGCCTGCATCGAAGGCCCGTTGGAAACCGGCCGCGATATCACCAGGCACGGCGCCGAGTACACGATCTACACACCGTTTCTCGGAGGGCTGTCCCATACGGCCGATTCCCTGGCCGCTATCAAAAAGCTGTGTTTCGAAGAAGGCTCGGTAAATTGGCCAGAGCTGCTGGAAAGCGTTAGGAATAACTGGACTGGCAAGCAAGCCCTAAGGAGCTTTATTCTGACCAGAGCGCCGGCCTATGGTAACGATGTGGACGATGTCGATACCATTGCCCGGCAGATCGTGGAACATTACCTGGCGACGCTGAATAAGCTGCGTCCCACCGTGAAGACGAATATTATATTCAATCCTGGGATCGGGACATTCGAGCACTATATCGCCATGGGGTCCATCCTGCCGGCGACACCGGATGGACGATTCGCTCAGGAACCCATCGCCTCCAACGCTTCCCCGACAAACGGCCGGGCGCGGAACGGGCAGACTGCCGCCATAAACTCCTATCTCAAGCTGCCCTTGCAGGACCTGCCGGCCGGGGCTCCTTTGGATCTGGGTTTCAATAACAACATGGGCCCATTTTTGGAAGATATTATCAAGACCTTCATATTGCTCAGGGGGAATTTGCTGTCGATCAATATCAATGACGTGGAAACGTTGAAAGCGGCCATGCAAGATCCAGACAAGTACCGGGATTTGAAAATACGGATCGGCGGCTGGGAAGCATTCTTCGTGGATTTACCGCGTCATTACCAAAAATGGCAAATCCAGAAACATGAACAGTTCGCTGGATGATCCTCAGAAACAGGGCCTGCTTTTCGCCTTGAGCCGAACCGTGGTTGAGGATGGGCCGGGCATTCGCACCACCGTGTTTTTAAAGGGCTGCCCCTTAAGGTGCACCTGGTGCCATAGCCCCCAGTCCCAGGAGACCACCCCGCAACTGATGTTTATTGAAAACCGATGCGTGACGTGTGGAAGCTGTGTGGCCACCTGTACCCAGGGCGCCCAGATCCTCTCCAGCGCAGGGCGAGAAATCCTTTGGAACCAATGTGACAACTGTGGCGCCTGCGTCCAGACTTGTCCATCAAGGGCTTTGACGATAGCGGGTGAGTGGTTCACTGTCGATCAGGTAATGAATATCGTCAAAAAAGACATGCCGTATTATCAAGCCAGTGGCGGCGGAGTTACCTTCTCCGGCGGGGAACCTATGATCCAACCGGATTTTCTATCCTCTTGTCTCGAACGCTGTCACCAGGCCGGGATTCACACAGCAGTCGATACCAGCGGATCGGTCCCTTGGACCAATTTTCGAAAGGTCCTGGCCCATACCGATCTTTTTCTTTATGACCTGAAGCACATGGACAATGCGAAACATAAAGCCTTAATTGGGGTTGGCAATGAATTGATTCTGGACAATTTACAAAGGCTCGATCGTCATGGAAAATCGATTTGGATAAGAATTCCACTCATTCCGGGGCACAATGATTCCACAGGTAATCTTCTACAAGCAATCGAATTCATAAAAAACCTTAAGCATGTTGAAAGAATATCCCTGTTATCATTCAATGAAGCCGCTGGAGCCAAATATATCTATACCGGAAAAACATATAATCTCCAGAATATGAAGCGACACACTCAAGAACAGGAGCAAACCTATTTCGATATTTTTTCTTCTGCCGGTATAAGAGTGCAAATTGGAAGGTAAAAAAAATTATCCATAAAAGCGAGTCAAGTGTCACGTCTTTCAAAATCACTCTTCTCATCTCATTTCTCAATTTGCTAAATCTCCATATTCTCAGTTGAGCTCAAGTCAGTCGCGATTTGTGGTGCGCCCCTTTTGCTTGGCCTGGGAATAAGTTTGGATTTTAGGAGAACAACAGGATGAATCCGCCCTTTTAAACCGGTCCAAAATATCTGCTTGTATTCTGGGTCAGAAGACAGGGAGGGAACGAGGAACAAGAAGATATATCCAGCGGGGAGATCGCTGAGAAGCTGTGGGAGGTAGAGGTTTTTTTAGCTCAAGGGCAGAAGGTCATTTTGAGATATTGGTAGAATAAGAATTTTTTTATCTTCAAACCTCCTTACTTCAAATCGCCCCGCTTGTTAGAAATAGGTTAGAAGTAAGAAATAGAGGCCAAGCCAAGATTCATTTAACTTATTGAGATATTGTATATTTTTAACAAAGGTTATATCTGTATTTCATGGGTTTGAAACCCGCCCGCCCCTACAGCCTTTTCAGCAATGACGATCCATTCGTCGAACGCCTCGCCGGTTATTCCTCGTCGGCCTCCATCCGGGCCAGGTCCTCGAAACGCATGTCCAGACCGATGATGCCCACGATCTCTTCGTCCTCGTCCCGGATCGGCCCGGAAACGGTGATGCACAGGGCGCCGGTGTAGCGCGAGGTGTAGAAGTCGGTCACGTGAATCCGGCCGTCCTTCATGGGTTCGATGAACCAGATGCGGTCCGACAGGTTGGCCCCGACCCCCTGGCCCTTGGACTCGAACTTGGCCCGCTCGATCACGTGGGTGATGTTGTGGGTGATCTGGTTGCCGTGGGCGTCGATGACGTACATGTACTGGATAAACGGATTGGCTTCGAGCAGGGCCTGCATGGCCGGTTCCATGATTTCCGGCTCCATGCTCCGAATCTCGGGCGTCTCGATGAAATCCTCGAGCAACTGGAAGGCCAGCGTCCGGGCCCGCTCCTTGAGCCGGTCGAACTCGGACCGGAAGAACTCGGGCAGATGCCGGCGGGCCAGCCGTTCCATCTCCCGGCTGGAGATCGAGGTCACCCGGCCTTCATCGTACTGCCGCTGGATGCTGCGGACGATCTTGGTGACGCCCGGATGCCGCTTGTCGATCGGCTCGTGACCCTCCTCGGCCAGCCGTTGGTTGAGCCAGTAGGTCACGCCGGCCGCTCCGGACTTGTCCGTGATGATGATGCTCGGCGGCCGGTTCAGGATCGTGGCCGTGTCGAAGATGTTGTAAATCTCCTCGTTCTTGAGCATGCCGTCCAGGTGCACCCCGGCCGCGGTGGCGTTGAAATCCGACCCGGCGAACGGATAGTTGGACGGGATGCGGTAGCCGATCTCCTTCTCGAAGTAGCGGGCCAGGTCGGTGATGGCCTGGGTCTCCATGTCGTTGGTCGCGCCGCGCAGGCTGATGTACTCCATGACCAGGGCCTCGACCGGCGTGTTGCCGGTGCGTTCGCCGAAGCCCAGCAGGGTGCCGTTGGCCGTGCCCAGGCCGTACAGCCAGGCCGTCGCGGCGTTGACCAGGGCCTTGTGAAAATCGTTGTGGCCGTGCCATTCGAGGTCCTCGCCCGGGAAGCCCGCGTCCTCGATGATGGCCCGGACCAGCTTGGGCACCGAACGGGGCAGCGAGGCCATGGGATAGGTCACGCCCAGGCCCAGCGTGTCGCAGAGGCGGGCCTTGACCTTGACGCCGTACTGCTCGGAAAGCTCCCGAAGCTCGATGGCCAAGGGCACCACGAAGCCGTAGATGTCGGCCCGGGTCATGTCCTCGAAGTGGCAGCGGGGCACAATGCCCATCTCCATGGCTTCCCGGGCGATGGCCAGGTACTTTTCCAGGGCCTGCTGCCGGGTCAGGCCGAGCTTGAGATAGATATGGTAGTCCGAGACCGAGGTCAGAATCCCGGTTTCGGTCAGGCCCATCTCCTTGACCAGCTTGAGGTCCTCGGGCACGGCCCGAATCCAACCCGTGATCTGCGGGAACTCGTAGCCCCGTTCCCGGCATTTCTCGACCGCCTCCCGGTCCCGTTGGCTGTACAGGAAGAACTCGGAGTGCCGGATGACGCCCTTGGGTCCGCTCAAACGGTGAAGCAGGTCGAAGATGCTGACGATCTGCTCGACGGTGTAGGGCGAGCGGGCCTGTTGGCCGTCGCGGAAGGTGGTGTCCGAGATGTACCAGTTCTTGGCCGGGTCGGGCATGACCAGTTTATGATCGAAGTCGATGCGGGGGACCTCGGTGTAGGGGAAGACTTCGCGCTGGAGGTTGGGGTCCGGTGTTTCGATGACCGGATACCTCCAGAAAGCGGTGTGCTCGTGTTCGAGCATGCGGCGGTCCTTGTTCCATCGGGCCATGGTGCATCCTCCTACGACGCCCGGCCGGCAAAGGCGCGGGCGAAGCTTAGTCGTTATATTGTATCCGGGCTTTGGCCGCGCGCAAGGTCAGGCGGCCGCGATTCATGAACGCATGGTCGATACGCCGCTCGATCCCACCCATGGCGTGACCCGGAGCGAAGTCGAAAGGCGCTATGGCACCCGGTGCGACGCGTCCGGGATCAGGCCTCTTTTTTCGCCTTGGTTTCCACGCGCAGGCCCAGTTCCAGGAGCTGCCGGCGGCCGGCCGGCGTTGGCGCGCCGGTCATCAGGCAGGTGCCCTTCTGGGTCTTGGGAAAGGCGATCACGTCGCGGATCGAGGATCGTCCGGCGAAGAGCATGACCAGCCGGTCGAAGCCGAAGGCCAGACCGCCGTGGGGCGGAGCGCCGTAGGACAGGGCCTCCATGAGGAACCCGAACTTTTCCTGGGCCTCTTCCGGGCCTATGCCCAGCGCGGCGAAGATGCGCTCCTGGATGTCCGGCCGATGGTTACGGATGGACCCGCCGCCGATCTCGTGGCCGTTCAGGACCAGGTCGTAGGCCCGGGCCCGCATCTTTTCGGGCGCGGTTTCGAGAAGGTCGAGGTCGGATTCGAGGGGCGCGGTGAAGGGGTGGTGCATGGCCTGGTAGCGCTTCTCTTCGAGGCTGTATTCGAACATGGGGAACTCGGTCACCCAGACCAGGGCGTGCTCCGCCGGGTCGGTCAGACCCAGGTCCTGGGCCAGCTTGACCCGGAGCTGCCCCAGCACTTCGTGCACCACGGCGGGCTGGTCGGCCGAGAAAAAAAGCACGTCCCCGGGCTTCGCGTCCAGCGTCTCGGCGAGCGCCGCCTTTTCGCCGTCGGTGAAAAACTTGGCGATGGGCGACTGCCAGCCGTCCGGGTTGACCTTGACCCAGGCCAGGCCCTTGGCCCCATACACCTTGACGAAGGCGGTCAGGTCGTCCAGGTCCTTGCGGGACAGGCCGCTTTGGCCCTTGGCGTTGATGGCCTTGACCAACCCGCCCTCGGCCGCGACCTGGGCGAAGAGCTTGAACCCGGACCCGGAGACCACGGCGGTCACGTCCTTGAGCTTCATGTCGAAGCGAATGTCCGGCTTGTCCAGCCCGTATTGATCGACGGCCTGGGCATAGGTCAGACGAGGGAAGGGCGGCTTGACCTGGCGGCCGAGCAGGTCGGCGTAGAGCCACCCCATGAGCCGCTCGGTGACGTCGATGACGTCGTCCTCGCGGACGAAGGACATCTCGTAGTCGATCTGGGTGAATTCGTCCTGGCGGTCGGCCCGAAAGTCCTCGTCCCGGAAACACCGGACGATCTGGAAGTAGCGGTCGAACCCGGCCACCATGAGAAGCTGCTTGAAGAGCTGCGGAGACTGGGGCAGGGCGAAGAACTCACCCGGGTTCAGGCGCGAGGGCACGAGGAAGTCCCGGGCGCCCTCGGGCGTGGCCTTGGTCAGAAAGGGCGTTTCGATTTCGAGAAAACCCTCTTCGGACAGAAAGCGGCGCGTGGTCTGGCTGGCCTGATGCCGCAGGATGAAGTTCCGTTGCACCTCGGGCCGCCGGAGGTCCAGGAAGCGGTACTTCAGCCGGACCGGTTCGGACACGTCGATCTCGTCCTCGACCATGAAGGGCGGGGTTTCAGAGGTGTTGAGCACGCGGAGGTGGTTGATGAAAACCTCGATACGGCCGGTGGCCAGCTTTTCGTTGACCATGTCGTCGGGCCGGGGCCGCACGCGGCCCTTCACGGCCAGCACGAACTCGTTGCGCACCGCGTGGGAACGCTCGTGGGTCTCGGGGTCCTCCTGCGGGTTGAACACGGTCTGGATCACGCCGGTCCGGTCGCGCAGGTCGATGAAGACCAGCCCGCCGTGGTCCCGCCGGCGCTGGGCCCAGCCCATGAGCACCACCTCCTGACCGACGTGGGTCTCGGTCAGGTCCCCGCAATAGTGCGTCCGCGAAAGCTCGGCCATGGTTTCGATCAAACCGCTTCTCCTCTTCTCGGGCGGGTTTAAGCCCGCTCCGACCCGGGCGGGTTTAAAACCCGCCCTGTCTGATGCGCTCGGCCATTGCCTCGGCCGTAAGATTCAAGGGCAGGTCGCTCTGCGCGCCCGAGACCATGTCCTTGAGGGTTCCCGCGCCCCGGTTCAATTCATCGGGGCCCATAATCAAGACCCGTTGGGCCTGCATCTTGCCGGCCCGCCGGAGCTGGCTCTTGAGACTGGCCGGCGCGTAGTCCATCTCCGCCTTCAACCCCGCGCGCCGGAGGGACTGGACCAGGTCGAAGGCCCGCGCCAGGGCCGTTTCGTCCAGCACGGCCACGAACAGCTCCGGGCCCTCGGTTTCCAGCCCGCCCTGCTCGGCCAGCAGCATGACCAGCCGTTCCAGGCCCACGGCCCAACCCACGGCCGGGATGTCCGGCCCGCCCAGGGTTTTGACCAAGGCGTCGTAGCGGCCGCCGCCGCCGACGGCGTTCTGGCCGCCCAGGTCGGTGGTCTGGGCCTCGAACACGGTGCGGGTGTAGTAGTCCAGGCCGCGGACCAGGTTGGGATCGACCACCACCTCTAGCCCGCCCATGGCCGCTTGGACCGCGTCGAAGTGGGTCTGGCAGGCCGGGCAGAGGGCGTCCAGAGTGCGCGGCGCGTCGGCCACGGCCTCGATGCACGTGGGCACCTTGCAGTCCAGCACCCGGAGCGGGTTGGCCTCGGCCCGGCGCGTGCAGTCCGGGCAAAGCAGGTCCATTTTCCCGCGCAAGAACGCGGCCAGCTTCTCCCGATAGGCCGGCCGGCAGGCCGGGCAACCCAGGCTGTTGAGGTGAATCTCCACGCCGGAAAGGCCGGCCGTGCTTAAAAAATGGTCGAGCAGAACGATGAGTTCGGCGTCGATGAGCGGCTCGGCCACGTTGAAAACTTCGACGTTGAGCTGATGGAACTGGCGCTGCCGGCCCTTTTGCGGCCGTTCGTAACGGAACATGGGGCCCATGAGGAAAAACTTGAGCGGCCGTCCGTCCGCGGCCAGGTTGTGCTCGATCACGGCCCGGACCAGGCCGGCCGTGGCTTCGGGCCGGAGCGTCAGGGATTCGCCGTGGCGGTCGGCAAAGGAGAACATCTCCTTTTCCACGATGTCCGTGTCCTGGCCGATGGACCGGGCGAACAGCTCGGTCCGTTCCACCACGGGCACCCGAGCCTCCTGGTAGCCGAAGCGGTCCATCACACGCCTAGCCTCGGCCTCGATCCGTTGCCACCACGCGGCCTCGCCGGGCAGAATGTCCTTGAATCCTCGGATAGCCCTAATCATCACGTTCCCACCCGCTCCGTTCCCCGGGCCTTGGCCATCCCGGAAAAACCTTTTTACTAATATGCCCGCGCGGGTTTGTCAATGACAATTAAGGAAAACCGCGCTGGTTCAGGGGGGAAGCGGAAGCGCCCGCCTCACCGCGAGTGCGGTCTTTCGGTCGGGCCAGCAGGCAGCCGCGGGGATCGACCGAGCGGGGATGTCCGGGCGGGGGCAAAATTTGACTATTTTCCTTAGAAAATGTCCTTGCTGCAGACGGGCTTCTGACCAGCTCCCCTGCCCCTTGTAGTCATTCCCGCCTGCGCGGGAATGACGTTGCGAACTCTGGGTAAGGAAAATACGTCACTTTCGCCGTTCGATCACGCCCGAAGGCATGACTCAACCCAACCCACGCGTTGTTTTGGAGAATCAATCCCGGTAGCGCACCTGGGTTCTGAAGCGGCGCATCTGCATGCGCCAGATCCAGGCGATCAGGCCCGGAGAGAGGCGCTGGGCCATCCACATCCACCAGGTCATGAAACCGACCACGATGGTGGCCCGATTTTTTTCCACGCCTTTGAGGATAATCCGGGCGGCCCGATCGACCGGCATGGCCTTGGGCGCCAGGGCCAAGAGCTTGTCCCGGTCCATGTGGACCACCTTGCTGGTATGGGCGATCGGTGTGTCGATCAGGCCGGGGCAGACCACGCTGACCCTGACTCCGAGGTCGGCCGCCTCGATGCGCAGGCCGTGAGACAGGCCCACCACGCCGAATTTGGTGGCCGTGTAAGGAACCTCGGCCGGAATCGGCACCAGGCCGGCCAGAGAAGCGGTGTTGACGATGTGGCCGGACCCCTGGTTCAGCATGACCGGATACGCGGCCAACACGCCGTTGACCACGCCCAGGAGGTTGACCTCGATAATGCGGCGCCAGTCCTCGGCCGCCAGGTCCCGAACCTCGCCGGTCACGGCGATGCCGGCGTTGTTGAACATGAAGTCCAACCGGCCGTGTCCGTCCACGGTCTCCCGGACCAAACGCCCGACCGCCTCGGCGTCGGTCACGTCCAGGGGGGCGGCCCGGACCTCGAGGCCGGCCCGCGCCCCGACTTGAACCGTCCTGTCCAACAACACTTGATTACGATCGGCCAGGATCACACAACCGCCGCGACGGGCCAGGGCCAAACCCACGGCCCGGCCGATGCCCGACGCCCCGCCGGTTACGATGGCCACTTTGTCCTGGAAGGGGTCCATGATGCCCTCCTTTGGCTGCGCGGCAAAGTCCGCGGGCAGGCACGGGGGCCTGCCCCTACCCGGACACGCACCCGATACCCACGTAGGGGCAACCCCCCGTGGTTACCCGTGGGACTACCTCACCCGTTGGAGTGTTGCGAAGCATTGGCTGTAGGGGCGGGATTTAAACCCGTCCGCCCGTTCGGCGCTTCGCCTCGTTAGCCCACCCGTTCGAGGCCGAAGACGACCAGGTTCTTGTTGTCCGGGCAACCCAGTTCCATCTTGCGGTTGATCCAGTCCGTGTCCGGGGTTTCGCGGCAGTAGGCCGTGAGGTAAGGAATCAGGGCCGGCAGGGCATAGATGCAGAACCGTTGCGGCTCGCCGGGCGTGATCCACAGGCCGTTGTCCACGAAAAAATGATCTCCGACCTTGTACCCGGCCGCGCAGTTCCCGGCCACGGACTTGACCGTCAGTTTGATGCGGTTGTGCATGACGAGCCTCCTTAAGAATATTTTTTCACCAGGAAATACACAAAAAAAGACCATTGCAAAACCAGCAAATTGGGCCGGCACAGGGGCCGGCCCCTACAAAATTCACAGATAACGCTGGACGGAAAATACTGTAGGGGCGGCCCCCCGTGGCCGCCCGCGTTTCTGCCCGCCTAACCAGTGTCCGGCAAATTTAAACGCAGCCTCCGAGTTTTGCAATGATCTCAAAAATGAAAGCCTTTCGTTTGTGTGTTTCGTGTGGTTCGTGGTTAATGCTCTTCGCACCCGCGCACTTCGAGTTTAGTTCATCCTCATGCCGCCGCAGACGTTGAGCGCCTGCCCGGTGATCTCCTTGGCCTCGTCCGAGGCCAAGAAGACCACGGCGTCGCCGATGTCCTCGGGCATCTGCACCCGCCCGAGCGGAATCTGGCTCTTGACGATGTTCTGGAAGACGGCCTGGGGGTCGGCCTCCTTGAGAGCCGGGTTGGCGCTTTTGAGCACGTCCACGCCCTCGGCCCACATGGGCGTCCAGATGATGCCCGGGCAGACCGTGTTGACGTTCACGCTGTAGGGTGCGAACTGGAGGGCCAGGGACTGACCCAGGCTGATCACCCCGGCCTTGCTGGCCGCGTAGTGGAACAGGAAGTCCCCCACGCCCTGGCGGCCGGCCACCGAGGCGATGTTGATGATCCTGCCGCGTTTTTGGGTTTTAAAGTGCGGCGCCGCGGCTCGGACGCACAGAAACACGCCCTTGAGGTTCACGCTTTGGACCAGGTCCCAGTCGGCTTCGCGCATGTTTTCAATGGCCAGGGCTTCCTCCTGATTGCCCCGATGGGCATAGCCCATGACGCCGGCCCCGCAGACCAGGATGTCCAATCGCCCCATCTCCTTGAGGGTCGTATCGACCAGGGCCTGGCAGTCGTCGGCCTGGCTCACGTCGGTCGTCACGGCCAGGGCCTTTCCGCCCAGGCCCCGCACCTTGTCCGCCACCTTTTCGGCCAGATCGGCTTTCACGTCGCTGACCACCACGTCCGCGCCCGCCCGGGCCAGGCACAGGCAGATGCCTTCGCCGATGCCGCCGCCTCCACCGGTGACGATGGCCACTTGATCCTTCAGTCGCATCTGGATTGTCTCCTTCCTTTATCCTTCTTCGATGAATTCACGAATCAATCGATTCACCATCATTGGTTGCTCATTGACCACCCAATGGGACCCATCTGAAATCCGTTCGATTTTGAGATCGGGCACGAATTCCTCCAGGCCGTCCAGGTTGTGCACGGTAAGCGCCGTGTCCAGCTCCCCCCAAATGACCAGGGTCGGCACCCGGACCATGAACGGGGCCGGGTCCATGGATCTGACCAGCCGCTGACGCGCCTCGTCCGGAGCCTGACCCACGGCCGGCGGCTCGAAGGGCAGGGCCCGGTAAAAGTTCAAACCCCCGGTCAGCGCGCCGGGTTGGGACCAGGCGTCGAGATACATGGCCCGGTCGGTTTCGGACATTTGCCGCTTGTCGCTTTGAACCGCGGCGAACAGCGCGGCGCATTGATTTTGCGACAGAATTTGTTCCGCCTCCGGGGTGCGGAACATGCGGATGTACTGGCTGGCCGCGATCTGGTCCTGGTTTTCGACCAACAGCCGATTGAAAACGCCCAGGTGCGGGGCGTTGACCACGACCAGCCGCTTCAACCAGTCCGGATGGCGCATGGCGAAAGACCAGGCCACCACCCCGCCCCAGTCGTGGCTTACCAGGGTGAACGTCCGGTGACCAAGATGCTCCGCCAACGCGCGAAGGTCCTCGATCAAAATATCCACCTCGTAAGCCTCCACGGCCTCGGGCTTGGAGGACAGGTTGTAACCCCGCATATCCAGGGCCACGGCCTGGTGGTCCCGGCCGAATTCAACGAGCTGGTCCTTCCACATGTACCAGAATTCCGGGAACCCATGGGCAAAGAGCATGAGGTCGCCTTGGCCGCATGTGACATAGTGCAACCGCACCCCGTTGACTTCGGCGTAATCATGCTTGAATTCAGCAGACTTATCGCTTGGGTGGCGTTCGGTCATCTTCTCCCCCTAGTGTTATTTGAGGTTGATTTTTAACCATAGCATAAGATATTTTAATAAGACATTCTTCTTTTACAGCTAAAAGGCATCGGGGAAGATCAGGGATTCAACGATGAACCGATGATGTCTTGACGATAACTTATTGCTAGTAAAAGGCAAAGGAACGGCAAGATGAATGCAACTTCCTGGCAGAAAAAAGTGGTCCCGCCGGAAAAGGTCCTGGAAGAGATCCACCCGGGCATGACCATCTTCGTGGGCACCGGCCTGGCCGAGCCCCGCACCCTGGTCAAGACCCTGCTCTCCTCGAACATGCCCAACCTGAGGGACCTGGAACTCGTCCAGATCATGAGCTTCGGCGACCCGGTCTCGATCGAGGAACGCTACCCGAAGAAGTACCGGCTCAAGACCTTCCATTCGGGCTGGGTGGCCAGCGAGGCCGTGTCCTCGGGACGCGTGGACCTCATCCCCTGCAACTTCTCCCGCATCCCGCGCCTGATCCGCTCGGGCATGATCCGCATCGACGTGGCCTTCGTCCAGATCACCCCACCCGACGAGTCCGGGTATTCCAGCCTCGGCGTGGCCGTGGACGCGGCCCGGCAGGCCATGGAAAAGGCCACTCTGGTCGTGGGCGAGATCAGCCCCCATATCCCCCGCACCCTGGGCGACACCCACGTCCATATCGACGAATTCAACTACCTGGTCGAAACCACGGAGCCGGCCTTTCTGCTCGACCGCTGGCCCGTGGACCCAATCATCAACAAGGTGGCCCTCAACGTGGCCTCGATGATCGAGGACGGAAGCTGCATCTCCTTTTCCACCGGTCATCTCTTCGAGTGCCTGGGCCGGCACCTCCAGAGCAAGCGCCACCTGGGCCTGCACTCGCCCTTCATCACCGACCCGGCCATGGACCTGATCAAGAGCGGGGCCATCACCAACCGGCTCAAGACCTCCTTCCGGGGCACCAGCCTGGTCTCTTACGCCCTGGGCACGGCCGAACTCATGCGCTGGCTCGACCGCAACCCCCTGGTCGAATTCCAGGGCATCGACGTGGTCGGCTCTCCCGCGCACATCGGCATGAACGACCGCTACATGGCCATCATGCCCGTGCGCAAGGTGGACCTGACCGGCCGGGTGGCCATGCACGTGGGACGCAGCAACGTGGCCTTTGCCATGGGCGAGGTGCAGGAGATTCTGGCCGGGGTGCAGCTTTCCCGAGGCGGCCGGATCATCTGCGCCGTGACCAGCCGCAACCTGGCCCAGCAGGCCAACATCCGCTTCTCCATCGATGAATTCCCCAGCCAGATCACGCTCCGGGAATCCATGGACATGGTGGCCACCGAGTACGGCGTGGCCGAACTGACCGGCCGATCCGTCAGGGAACGGGCCATGGCCCTCATCGACATCGCCCACCCGGACGACCGGGCCGAACTCATCCGCCAGGCCAAGGAAGGCAACCTCATCTACCCGGACCAGATATACCTGTCCGAGGCCGGCCGCTTCTATCCCGAGGACGTGGCCACCGAGCACACCTTCAAGAATAACCTGACCGTGCGCTTCCGGGCCATCAAACCCTCGGACGAAGACGAGATGCGGCGGCTTTTCTACCGGTTCTCGGACGAGGCCGTCTATTACCGCTACTTCAGTCCCATCAAGACCATGCCTCACACCGAGATGCAGCCTTACGTCAACGTGGATTACAACCGCATCATGTCCATCGTGGGCGTCATCGGGCCGGTGGGCGCGGGCCATATCATCGCCGAGGCGCGGTACGTGCGGGAGCCGGGCAAGAAATTCGCGGACACGGCCTTCATCGTGGACGAGGCCTATTCCAGCCACGGCATCGCCACCTTCCTGTACGAACTGCTCATGGACATCGCCCGCAAGCACGGCATCCAAGGCTTCACCGCGGACGTGCTGGCCACCAACAAGGGCATGCTCAAGGTTTATGAAAAGGCGCCGTTTCCCGTCAAATCCGTACTGTCCGAGGGCGTCTATTCCCTGACCATCCCCTTTGCCGAGCAGACCTGGCCCGCCACCCAAGGCCCCCTGCCCGCATCCCAAGCCGCGCCCGGCAAAGCCGCCGGCTGGGACGTGGAATAGGGAAGAAAGTTGGTATTACGCGGGGTGAGTAGTAAATAAGCCCAAGAAAGGAAGCGCGGAAGATGAAAAGGACCCGTAACCCCAGGGGTGCACAACCGAGCCGAGAACCTGCCCGTATAGAATACTTGCGCATCGAAAACTACCGCGCTTTGCGTAAAGTTGAGTTCAAAGACATCACCCCGCTCATGGTACTTCTCGGTCCCAACGGAAGCGGCAAGTCCACGGTTTTTGATGTATTTAACTTTTTGTCAGAATGCTTTCAGTTTAACCTGCGTCATGCTTGGGACCGAAGAGGACGGGCGAAGGAACTCAAAACCCGCGGTCAAGATGGACCGGTAGTCATTGAGCTGAAATATCGAGAACAACCAAGACAACCCATCATCACGTATCGCTTGTCTATCGATGAAGATCTGAATGGGCCATTTGTGGCCGAAGAATGGCTGCAATGGCGGCGAGGGAGACGAGGTAAGCCTTTCCGCTTCTTGGATTACAAGAAGGGTGAAGGAAGTGCGATTAGCGGTGAAGTGCCGGACGAGAAAGCACCGCGCGTTCCCACACCGTTGACTTCGCCGGACCTCATCGCAGTCAATACATTAGGCGGACTCGCCAACAATCCACGGGTCGCGGCGTTGCGCAAATTTATTGAAGACTGGTATGTGTCGTATCTCTCTATCCCGGACACCCAAAGTCAGCCGGAGGCTGGGCCCGAAGAGCGGTTAAGCAAGACCGGACATAACCTGTCCAACGTCATCCAATACCTAAAAGAACGTCATTCAACCCGTCTGGAAAACATCTTCGAGATATTACGAAGACGCGTGCCGCGTCTGGATAGCGTGCTGGCGGAGCCCATGCCGGATGGTCGCCTGCTACTGCAGATCAAAGACGCGCCATTTGACCGCCCTGTCCTGTCCAAATTCGCCTCGGATGGCACATTGAAGATGCTCGCGTACCTTGTAGTGTTATTAGCTCCTAAACCGGCACAGTTTATCGGCATTGAGGAACCGGAAAATTTCCTATATCCACGGCTCCTACCGGAATTAGCGGAGGAATGCCGAAAAGCAACAAAACACTCGCAGCTTTTAGTTACAACCCATTCCCCATTCTTTCTAAACGCAGTCAGGCCCGAGGAAGTACGGGTCCTATATCGAGATGAAAATGGCTTCACACAAGCTAAACGTGCTTCAGATGTTGAACACATTAACGACTTTATAAAGGCCGGAGCATCCATGGGGTATTTGTGGATGGAGGGTAGGTTTGGAGTCGGTGATCCACTAGTCAATGCTGGCGCGCCGAGACCGAAAGGGCGCGGCTGATGAGCGTGGTGCACGTCGAAGTTCTGGTGGAGGAGCCTTCGATGGAGACAGCGTTGCGACTAATCTTGCCTCGATTATTGGAGAACATCTCTTTTCAGATTTACCCGTATCAGTGCAAGGATGAACTGCTCCAACGGTTGCCGGAACGCCTCCGTGGCTATAGTTGGTTGCCTGAAAATTGGCGAATTGTAGTCGTGGTAGATCGTGATGATGACGAATGTCATGAGCTAAAAAGAGAATTGGAAAATATAGCTTCCAACTCGGGCCTACTCACAAAAACTCAGGCGGGAAGTGGAACCTATAAAGTGGTTAATCGTTTAGCCATCGAAGAATTAGAGGCTTGGTATTTCGGTGACTGGCAAGCAGTACGAGCTGTTTATCCTCATGTTTCTGCTAACACACCGAACCAGGCTAGCTACCGTCATCCAGACCAGATTCTCGGTGGCACCTGGGAGGCATTCGAACGGATACTCATGAGAGCCGGCTACTTTCAGGGAGGGCTAAGGAAAATCGAAGCGGCACGTGAAATTGCCCAGCACATGGACCCGGACAGAAATACCTCAAGAAGCTTCCAAGTCCTACGAGATACGCTGCGGGAAATGGCAAGATAATCAGATAGTGGAGAGGACGTTGAGTAAGGGAAAGACCCATTTGGTGGCCGTATGCGGGCTTTACTGCGGCGCGTGTGTCCTCTATCGCGTCCGGCGGGACGACAATCCCACGCGGCTTGAGGAAATTTTAAAGCAGGCGACCGAACGGTGGCAGGTCCCGGCGGATGAGATTGAGTGCGACGGCTGCCTGGCCGGCGGCCGGCTGACGCCCTACTGCCAGGCCTGCAAGATGCGGCTTTGCGCCGAGGAAAGGCCGGGCGTGACCCGCTGCTCGGATTGTGCCGATTTCCCCTGCGACCTGGTCATGGATTTCAACAACGACGGCCTGCGTCACCACGCCGAAGTCCTGGACAACCTCCGGCGGCTGCGGGAAATCGGCGCTGAAAAGTGGCTGGCCGAGCAAGACGCAAGGTGGCGCTGCCCCCAGTGTGGCCTTTCCATGGACTGGTACGCCCGCACTTGTTATTCCTGCGGGGCCGATCAACCCTATCGGCTGCCCAAGCTGCCCAGAGATAACGGGTGACCCGGACCATACGTTATCCGGGCCGTCTGTCACGCGAACCATTTCTATCGTGAACCCTAAATGTCCCCTGTTCGTCATTCCGGCGTGATTGAAGCCGGAATCCAGCTTGCCGCCTCGGCTACCTCGTGTCCTGGATTCCCGTTTGCACGGGAATGACGGCACAAAGCGGATTGCCCGATTCCAGCTTTCTTTCGGCGGTATGAAAATCCATGCTCAAGAATATCCTCCTCGTTCTGCTCGCCGCCTATCTCGTTTGGGAAATTATCGAGCACACGGTCTTCCCGATCTACTGGCTGATCCGCGACCGGAAGAAGAAACGGCTGTGCGGCGAGCCGGGCATGATCGGGCAGGAGGTCATGGTTCGGACATGGGGCGAATCCGAGGGGCGGGTTTTGGCTCATGGGGAGCTGTGGAAGGCCGTCGGCCACGAGTCCTTTGCCCCGGGCGACACGGCGGTCGTGCAGGGCATCGAGGGGCTGACGCTGACGATAGCCAGGGAGCCGCAGCCGCAACCTGAAATGCAAGATTTTTAACCACGAAATACACGAAAAGCACGAAAAGGAATGCGGACGGGTTTGACCTCTCGGCTACGCTCGAAGCAAGAACCCGCCCCTACATAAGATTGCCGCGTGACTCCTCGCAATGACGGAATGCGGTATTGGGGCGTCCTGGATTCTGGCTTTCGCCAGAATGACGATTTAAGGGACGGAGGCGCTGCTTCAGTTTTTGGGAGGGGGTCAGGGGGAACCCTTTTTGAAACCGGGCCAAGCTTCGGCTTCCGGCCGAACTCTTTGTCGGTCATCGTCTCGAAGTCCTCGGAATAGGGTGGCTATTCCTGCGGCTTCGATCCTCGCCCTCCTCGATTTCGTCTCGGCATCCTGTGTTTGGCCTCGATTTCGACACACCAAAAAGGGTTCTCCCAAATCACTATTCGCCTTGGCTCGCGGCCAGGGCCTGGATGCGGGCATAGACGTCGCGGAGCGGCAGACCGGACGCCTCGGCGATGCGGCGGCAGGCCTCGAACTCGGGCACGAGTTCGACCTTGCCTTGGCGGCGCACGGCCTTGACTTTGACCTCGCCCCACTCGGTGGTGATAACCTTCTCTTCCCGGGCCAGGGCCAGGCGGTCCACGTCGTGGGTGCGCAGCCCCAGGGTGCTCGATTCGGCAAACAGCGTCGCGGCCAGGTCTGGCACGCGGCCGGGCCGGGTCAGGAAGCTCACGGTGAAGGCCGGCCGGCCCTTTTTCATCTGGATGGGCGTCAGCCAGGCGTCCAAGGCCCCGGCGGCCAGGAGCCGCTCCAGCAGGTTCGGCAGCAGCTCGGGGTTCATGTCGTCCAGGTTGGCCTCGCCCACGGTCAGTTTCTCCAGCCCGGTGGTTTCTGCCACCTGTCCCAGCACCAGGCGCATGAGGTTGGGCCGATCGGGAAGGTCGCGCGAACCCGCGCCGCAGCCCACGCCGGTCATGGTCATGGCCGGCGGCGGTCCGAAGCCCTCGGCCAGGGTTTTGACCAAGGCCGCGCCGGTGGGGGTGACCAGCTCGAAGGGCAGGCCCGAGCCGTAGGTGGGGACGCCGACAAGCAAAGCCTGGGTGGCCGGAGCCGGCAGAGGCAACCGGCCGTGGGCCGTATTGATAAAGCCGGACCCGAGCGGCAGGGGCGAGGCCGTGAGGCGCGTGACGCCGAGGTGGGTCAGGGCCAGGCAGGCGCCGACCACGTCCACGATGGAATCCACGGCCCCGACCTCGTGGAAGTGCACCTCGTCCAGGGGCACGCCGTGCACCCGGCCCTCGGCCTCGGCCAGGCGCTCGAACACGGCCAGAGCCTTGGGGGCCACGCCGTCGGGCAGGGCCGCTTTCTGGATCATGACCTTGATGTCCCGATAGGCCCGGTGGGGGTGCTGCTTTTCCTCGACCAGGACCTCGAACCGCCGGGCCATCAGCCCCTGCTTGGGTTCGGTCCAGGTCTTGAGGCTGTAGCCGCGCAGGCTAAGGGCGTTCAGGCCGGCTTCCAGCGCCTCGGTGGGCATGCCCAGGTCCAGACAGGCGGCCAGGAACATGTCCCCGCTCACCCCGGACGGGCAGTCGGCATGGGCGATGACGGTCACGAGGCCCGGCCCCGGCTTCGACTCGCGGGCCTTCGCGCGGCCCGCTTCCCCCCGCCGGACCTTGCCTTGGGCGGGAAGACCAGGTCCAGGAACTGGTCCACGTTCTTGACCGTGTGGAAGGTGAACTTACGCCGGATCTTGGGCGGCAGCTCGGACAGGTCCTTCTGGTTCTGTTCCGGGATGATGATCTGCCGGATGTCGGCCCGAAGCGCGGCCAGGGCCTTTTCCTTCAGCCCGCCGATAGGCAGGATTTTGCCGCTGAGCGTGATCTCGCCGGTCATGGCCAGGGTGCGGGGCACGGGCCGACCGGTCAGGGCCGAGAGCAGGGCCGCGGTCATGGTCACCCCGGCCGAGGGACCGTCCTTGGGAATAGCCCCGGCCGGAACATGGATGTGGATGTCCAGGTTCTCGTAAAACTCCGGGTTGAGGCCCAGCTTTTCCGCGCGGCTGCGGGCCAGGCTGAGCGCGGCCTGGGCGCTCTCTTTCATGACCTCGCCGAGCTGCCCGGTGAGGGTCAGGTTGCCCTTGCCGGGCATGGTGGTGGCCTCGATGTACAGCAGCTCTCCGCCGGCCTGGGTCCAGGCCATGCCCGTGGCCACGCCGATCTCGCCCTTTTCCTGACCCGGTTCGGGCAGGAAGATGGGCACGCCCAAATAGGTGTGCAGGTTGTTGGTGCCGACCTTGTGAGGCCCCTTCTCGCCTTCGGCCTTTTTACGGGCCACCTTGCGGGCGATGGCCCCGAGCTGCCGTTCCAAATTGCGCAGCCCGGCCTCCTCGGTGTACTCGTGCACCATCTTGAGGATGGCCGCGTCCGAGATGGACACGTCGCCGGGCTTCAGGCCGTTTTCCTTGACCTGGCGGGGGATGAGGTAGGCGCGGGCGATGGCCAGCTTTTCCTCGTCCGTGTAGCCGGACAGGCGGAGGACCTCCATGCGGTCTTCCAGGGCCGGGGGGATGGGGTCGATGATGTTGGCCGTGGTGATGAACATGACCTTGGACAGGTCCAGGGGCACGTTGAGGTAGTGGTCGGAAAAGGCGTGGTTCTGTTCCGGGTCCAGCACTTCCAGTAGGGCCGCGGCCGGGTCGCCGCGAAAGTCGTTGCCGATTTTGTCCACCTCGTCCAGCATGAAGACCGGGTTGTTGGTGCCCGCGGTCTTGAGGCCCTGGACGATGCGGCCGGGCATGGCCCCGATGTAGGTCCGGCGGTGACCCCGGATTTCGGCCTCGTCGCGCATGCCGCCCAGGGAGATGCGGGTGAACTTGCGGCCCAGGGCACGAGCGATGGACTGGCCCAGGGAGGTCTTGCCCACGCCGGGCGGGCCGACGAAGCAGAGGATGGGGCCTTTCATCTTGGGGTTGAGCTTGCGCACGGCCAAATATTCGAGGATGCGATCCTTGATCTTTTCCAGACCGTAATGGTCCTCGTCCAGCACCTTCTGGGCACGCTTGATGTCCAGCCGGTCCCGGGTCGAATGGGACCAGGGCATTTCGATCAGCCAGTCCAGGTAGGTCCGGATCATGGAGGCCTCGGCCGCGTCCCGGTGCATCTGCTCCAGCCGGCCGAGCTGCTTGAGAGCCTCCTTTTCGATGTCGGCCGGCATGCGGGCCTCGGTGATCTTGCCGCGCAGTTCCTCCATCTCCTCGGAGCGGTCGTCCACGTCCCCGAGTTCCCGGCGGATGGCCCGCATCTGCTCCCGGAGGAAATACTCCTTTTGGGAGCGGTTCATCTCCTCCTGGGCCTCGGACTGAATCTTGGCCTGCATGGTCGAGACCTCGAGTTCCTTGCTCAGGTACTCGTACACCCGGGAAAGGCGCTCGATGGGATTGATGACTTCGAGCACGTTCTGGGCTTCCTCGACCTTGAGCCTGAGGTTGGAGGCCACCAGGTCGGCCAGCCGGCTGGGGGAGTCGATGCTGCCCAGGATGGATTCGATGTCCGGCGACATGAGCCCCTTGAGGGAGAGAATCTGTTCGCTTCGCTCGCGGACGTTGCGCATGAGGGCTTCGACTTGGGGGGAGGAGGCCGGGTCTTCGGTCTCCTTGAGGCACTCGATGCGGACCAGGGGCAAGGGTTCGTGCTGGATGTATTCGGCGATGCGGGCGCGGGTGAGGCCTTGAATCAGGACCTTGAGCCGTCCGTCGGGCAGCTTGAGCACGCGCATGATCATGGACAGGGTGCCCACGTCATAGACATCGTCCGGACCAGGGCTTTCCACGCCCTGGTCCCTCTGGGCGCTGATCATGATCATCCGGTCCCGGGCCAGGGCCTTTTCCACGGCCTGGATCGAGGCCTCGCGGCCGACGAAAAGCGGCAGGATCATGTTGGAAAAGATGACCACGCCCCGCGCCGGCAGCAGGGGCAATTCATCCGGCACGCACAGTTCCCCCACGGTCTCGTTCTGGATGTCCGCCTCTTTGTTGGCTGTGACCATCAAGCCGCCTTTCCGCGCGAGATGCGCTGAATTCCTAATCTGTTATATCTCAGGAACCGATACAAGAGTCAAGGGGGCCCGAAAACGGGGCGGGGCTTTGGGTAGTGAGTCAGTTTGGGAATTTTTATATCCCCTGGGGTTGTGTGGCCGCCGTGAAACAAAAACGAGGGCGCGGGCAGATTCTCCGGAATTTCGGCC
>ENA-OSEO01001093-OSEO01001093.1-sediment-metagenome-genome-assembly--contig:-NODE-1093-length-54999-cov-15.112214_pt1 | contig 54999 bp, 47 predicted proteins | sample MGYA00237883_ERZ534232 | MGnify/ENA metagenome assembly ERZ534232
TTCGCCTTGATGACATCGATAATTTCCTTGTAATCGGCTACCGCTTCCACTGTCTTTTTCTATCCTCTTCTATTGCCTTGGGTTTTCAGGGCTTCAAGGACATCCGGGTCAGGGTATCCACAAGCTTGTCCAGGCCGTATCTGTCGGCCAGCGCCTCCAGGCCGATCTCGAGCGCCTCTTGCGGTTCGGCCTCTTCGACCTCCTCCTCCCGCTCCTCGAAGACCAGGACGTCGTTCAGACACCACTCGACGCATAGGGGCATCTCCTCGCCTTCGCACATGTCGCATTTGAGGGGAAGGCCGGAGTCGGGCTCCTTGAAGATATCCCGGGATGGGCAGGCAGCCCGGCAGAAGGCGCACTCGTCGTATTCCTTCCCGTCGATCACGTACTTGTCCCTGCCCATGCACTCGGCCGGGGCGTACTCGCCGGCGAACACCGGAAGCCAGATATCCTTGAGCGGATGTCGGATGATCTGGATGCGGGACCTCGCGGGGTTGTTGCTGCTGTATTTCGGCGCAGCGTGAAAAGCGGAACAGACCACCTCACAGAGCCGGCAGCCGTTGCATTTGTCGGCATCAATTTTGATCGTTTTGATCTTTTTCATGATCTTGGCCATTTTCCAGTATCCCTCTCTTCACCAACTCTTCATAAACGTAACCCAAGTCCAGTTCCATCAATCTCTCTTTGGTAGGAACGCCGTTGTAGTTCCATCCCTTATAGGTGTAATAGGTCGTCAGGAGCTCTTCTTCGAGTTCGGGGAACCGTCTCTTCCAATGGTCTTCGGGCGGCTTCTCATCGGCCCGGGTCAAACCCCGCAGATTGTTGTAGGCTCGATGCAGGTTCCGGCTCCGGTTGGCGATCTTCTTCAGGCCGGTCTCGTCCAGATCCATCCCGGTCGCAGCGGAGATCAGTTTTGGGTAATTGTGGATGTGATACGGAGGTTTGAGACAAAAAGAAGCCATCCCGGCGCATAAACACAGGGCGTCGTCGATGTTGTGGAGCATCTCCATCCAATCCACGATCTCCGAAGATATCTCAGGGGTGGGATAATAGGGATTGGCATTCTCCCCGCGCGGCTCCCAGTCCAACACATATTGTTTGAACCTTTCATCCGGGACCTGAGGCCAGTCCTTGACGAAGGCCTCTCTTTCCTCCCGGGTCGCGAAGGGCGCCTGCGGCCAATTGCCTTCGATCTGGGTAATGCTCACCTTCTCGTTGGTGGAATACATCAGGTAATAAAGGGGGTCCATCATTCCGAGCTTGAGCGGAAGCTGCTCGTGTTTCTTGATGGTGTTGTGCGCAAAGGCTTCTGCGCCCTTCCCGATCCTGCGGGCCGCATAGTAGGTGCCGTCGGCCAGGACATCCCCGATGCCTTCACGGTGAGCCACCCGGTCGAGCAACCATAAAAACCGGCCTTCCTTGTCGGAGGGACATCCCTCGAAATCCTTGTCCGTCAGGATACCGGCCTCGTAGAGCTCGACCGCAAAGGCCAGGATCTGGGGGGTTGAAAACGAGTCCACCCCGTATTCGGTCGCGCGGTAGAGGATTCTCCAGGCGAAATCCAGATTGTCCACGTATGCGGCCATGGCATAGGTCAGTTTCCCGAAGCACTTGGCCATGTATCTTGGCGTATCCTTGTAAGAGATCAGGCCGCCGCACTGCTGCGGACAGTTGAAACAACTGATCAGCCGCTTGATGGCCCCCAACTGCTTCTCCGTCCAGTCTTCCTCGATCTGTTTGGTCCAGAAACCCTTCCTCCGTGTACGGGCGTTTCCCCAGGCGAAGTTTTCCGTGTGCCATTTCTCGTCCGTGTGTTTCATCTCCTGAGGCGACCCGATACCGGACAGGATGGTCATCACGCCGGGGATGGGATTGGCATTGCGGTAATCGATGTAGTCCCTCACCTCTTTGAGGTGCATCATGAACTCGGCCCCACGCGCAAGGTTGACATCCTTGGTTCCCCGGACCGCGACCGCCTTCAGCTTCTTGTCCCCCATGACCGCTCCGCCGCCGAGCCGGCTGGCGCTGGAACGGCCCTGCTCGATGGAGGCGGTGAAGACGCGGTTTTCACCGGCCGGACCGATAGCGGCGACCTGAGCCCGCGGCTCCCTCAACTCCTGCCGGATCAACTCCTGGGTCTCCAGCGCCCCCTTCCCCTCGAGATGCGTGGCATCGCGCAACTCCACCTTGTCGTTGTTGACCCACAAATAGACCCATTCCGGGGACTTGTTCCGAAAAACGATCTTGTCATAGCCCGCATACTTCAATTCGGCCGACCAGAAGCCCCCCATCAGGGGATAGGCCAGCATCTCGTTCTGCGGGGAAATGAAGGTGACGATAGTACGGTTCGCGCTGAAGGCTGGTGTCCCGTTGAACAAACCGGTGCTGAAGGTCAGCAGATTCTCCGGGTCGAACGCCTTGACCTCGGGCGGGACCCTGTCCCACATCAATTTGACGCTGGTGCCAAGCCCGCCCAGGTGGAGTTCCATCAGCTTCGGATCGGTCTCCACCCGCTCGATGTTCCCCGTCGCCAAGTCGATTTCTAAATTGTATCCTGTTTCCGCGTATCTCATGTTTCACCCCTTCCTGCCGCACTGGATCTCGATCACATTGGATATCCGCAGTTTTCTATCTGGAATAAACATCAGAAAAATCAAAGCATTTATTTATATCAAATCTGATATAACACCCTTCCGAAAAATGCCGCAGAAAACCTGCGGCGGACATCCCCATGCCGATGAGATGTGCACATGGACTCAGCGTTGTAACCCCAAGAGGGGCGATGCGGGATCGCGCAACCGGCTCCCCATGCTCCCCCCGATCAGATGGCAGCGGCGGATGTTTCCGCCCGGACGCTGTTTACGCGATCAGCACCAGGCATGGCCGGCCCCTTTCAACTCGAGCAAAACCAGACGTAGCAGGGCTCCCTTCACCCGAGAGGACACCTTGTTCGATACGGCTATAATATAATCACATTGTCACTAAACACAGAATTTACATGAATGTCAATAAAAAATTACAGCTCCAGATGATTTATTTTTGCGGATTTTATTGTGGAACACCTTGAGCGCCCTTTTTGTGAACCAACGCACCTAGCGATTCACGTCAGGCACAAAAGCGGTTCTGCATGGGGCATGAGGACAGCCACGCCAATGGCACGATCCCCTTCAAGCGGCAATGGATAATCCACTCGAACAAACCCGCGTTCGCGCGGAACAGGACAGCAGAGTGAAGAACCCATCCTTGGGTAACCCGAAGAACGTCGGGGACACGAGATCGAGCACCCCGGGGAAATTCGACCCCGGGGCGCCCGGCGGGTGAGGGGACCAACCGGTCATCCACCGCAGTGGAAAACGGTTGCAGGAAGGAGTCTCCGCTGCACGCCAGAAAGGCGCAATATGCCCTGCACCTGTGCCTTCGCTCCCGGCTCAAATCTTCTCGACCTGGACGGCACAGGCCTTGTACTCCGCAGTGAGCGTTTCGGGGTCGTAGACCGGGTTCGTGAGCCAATTGGCGCAACCGTCCCGAAAATGAAACGCCATCCAGACAAGCCCCTGAGGCACCTGGTCGGTGACCTTGGCCTTGACATTGACCTGACCCCGCCGTGATCGGACACGGACCGTGTCTCCATGCCGCACACCGAGCCGCTCAGCGTCGATGGGGGAGATGTCGGCCGTCTCCTCTCCGAGGAGATCGTTCAGCCCCCCTGACCGACCGGTCTGGGTGCGGGTATGATAATGGTAGAGGCGCCTGCCCGTACTGAGCACGAACGGGTAGTCCTCGTCAGGGATCTCCGCGGGCGGCGTCCAGTCGACCGGCATAAACTGCCCCAGGCCGCAGGTAAACTGCCCGTCGCGATGCAGAAAACAGGTTCCGGGGTGCGAGATGTCCGGACACGGCCACTGCAATCCGTCCTGCTCGATCCGATCATACTTGATCCCCGCAAGCGAGGGGGCAAGCTGCGAAATCTCCTTGTCCCACAAGTCCCGGCCGTCCTCTGACGCCCATTCCTGCCCCATGCGCTTCGCCAGTTCGCGGAAAATCCACCAGTTGGGGCGAGCTATTCCGGGAGGCGTACTCACCTTGCGCACACGGCTCACACGACGCTCGCTGTTCGTGAAGGTCCCGTCGTCCTCGCTCCACGCCGCGGCCGGGAAAACCACATGGGCGAAGCGCGTAGTCTCGGTGGGGAAAATATCCTGGCAGACCAGGAATTCCGCCGAGGCCAGACAATGTTCGACATGGCGGATGTCCGGTTCCGTGTTGGCCAGATTTTCACCAAAGATGTAAAAGGCCCGCACCGACTTGTCGACCAGCCCGTCCATCATTTGAGGGATCATCAGGCCGACCTTTTCCGGGAGCTTCCGGACCCCCCAGGCCTTTTCGAACTTGGACCGCGCCGCGAGGTCGACCACCTTCTGGTACCCAGGGAACACATTGGGCAGCGCTCCCATGTCGCAAGCCCCCTGGACGTTGTTCTGCCCGCGCAGGGGGTTCACGCCCGCGCACTCCTTCCCGAGGTTGCCGAGCAGCATCTGCAGATTGGCGCAGCTCATGACATTGTTCTTGCCGCAGGTATGCTCGGTGATCCCGAGGGTGTAGCAGAGCATGGCGGGCTTGACCTCGGAGAGCATGCGGGCGGTCTCTTCGATCATGCCCTCCGGAACCCCGCAGATCTCCGCAGCGCGCGAGGGAGGATATTCCCGGACCTTTTCCTTGAGGGCATCGAAACCCACGCAGCAGCCCTGGACAAAGGCCTTGTCGTAACGTTCGTCCCGTATGAGGACATGCATGAGGCTGTTCAGAAACGCGATGTCCGTGCCGACGCGGATGGGGACGTGGAGATTCGCAAAATCCACCAGGGAGTGCCTGCGTGGGTCCACGACGATCAGTGTGGCCCCCCGGTTCACCGCGTTCTTGACGAAGGTGGCGGCCACGGGATGGGCCTCGTTCATGTTCGATCCGATGACGAGGAAACACTTCGCACGCTTGAACTCTTCGAAGGAGTTGGTCATAGCGCCCGATCCGAAGGATGTCGCCAGCCCGGCGACGGTCGGGGCGTGTCAGGTCCGCGCGCAGTGATCGATATTATTGGTGCCGATCACTGCGCGGAAGAGCTTCTGCATCTGATAGGAATCCTCGTTGATGCTGCGCGCGCAGCTGACCCCGGCAATGGCGTCCGGACCGCTCTCAGCGATGATCTGCTTGAATTTCCCGGCCACCAGATCCAGGGCCTCGTCCCAGCCGGCCTCCCTGAACCGGTCTCCTTCCCGGATCAGCGGCGTCTTCAACCGCTCCTCCGAGTAGATGAAATCATACCCGAAACGCCCCTTGACGCACAGACGCCCCTTGTTGGGCGCGCCCTCCTCGACAGCCGTCACCTTGACGATGCGGCCGCCCTTCACGTGCAGCCACTGCTGGCACCCGACACCGCAATACGGACAGGTCGTCCGGACCTTGGTCTGCTCCAGCGGAAGCCCCAGCCCCAGGGACTTTTTCTCCACAAGAGCACCGGTCGGACACACCTGCACACACTGTCCGCAGAAGACACAATCGCTTTGGTGGTAAGGCCGGTCGCCTTTTGTGACGATCTTGGTGGCCGCACCCCGGTAACCGAAGCTGATGGCGCGGTTAACGACAATCTCGTTGCAGGCCGCGACGCAGCGGCCACACAGGATGCAACGGGAAAAATCCCTCACAATCAAAGGGTTTACCGTCTCGATCGGATAGGGGTTTTCGGGGGGTTCGAAGGCGCCGGGTCTTGCACGGTACTCGATCGCCAACTCCTGCAGCCGGCAGTTTCCATAGGCGGGGCACAAGTCTTTGTGTTCATCCGGCTCCATGGCCTGCAGCTGAAAGTCGGTCCAGTTGTCCAACGGTTGGTCCAGAACCAGACAGTTGTGGTTCCCGGAAGACAACAGGAGCTCGATATTGAGACGCCGCGCCTCGATCACGCGCGGCGTATGGGTCCTGACAACCATGCCCGGCGCTGCCGGGGTCGAACAGGCCGTCACAAGGGTGGGAGCCCCCTCCACCTCCACCAGGCAGATCCGGCACGCCCCGGTCGGCGTGGTGTCCTCGAGATAGCACAGCGTCGGGATCTCCACGCCGTTTTCCCTCGCGACTTCGAGGATGGTCGCCCCCGGCTTGAAAGGGACCTCTTTGCCGTTCAATGTAAGAAATTCCGAAACCATGAAACGCCTCCAATTCGATACCTGTCAGCGGAAATGCGGACGACGAGCCCCCTCAGCCGGAGAGACCCTTCGCTGTCTGGAAAAGAATCCGGTCAGCAGCAACATATATCAGCGCTGATATATGTCAAAGACGATATATCTGTCAAGCCACGTTTTTTGCGTGATATCAAAAAAATCGTCCTGCTCCTGAATTGGAATACCGCGGCCGCTCTCCCGTTCGAGAAGGCCCTGTGCCTCGTGCCCCTCGAGCAGGCGCCTGCCTCAGCCGGAGAAAGCCGACTGTGGATTCGACGGGGATGCAACGCAAGGGATCAGACGCATCACGCCCTGAAAGATGCATCGGAAGGTGATCCGAAACGGGCCTCCTTCTCGCTCAGAGGCAGCAGGGCACCTTTCGTTGCTTCCGCCTTCGGCAGCCCGTCGGATCCAGGTGATTCGAGTGTTTTCGCACCATCGGGTGTCCAACCGGCTCATACACGACTCCTCAGCGATCCCGCTCGAGGACCTCGGAAGCAGCCTCCGGGAACGGAGAGACAGGATCTTCAGGAGGACCGCCCCCTGTTTGGGGGTCCTCAACATCGCCGAATTCAAGGGCCGCGTTCCGGAACCGTTGCCCTTCGACAAGACGGAACCCTTTCGGAGTTCGCCGGTACGCCTGTACCTTTATGGAAGCCGAAAAGGATTCGATCCCCCCAGGTTCAAAACCAGAGAATGTCGGCACCGACACCGTGACGAAGCTTTCCCGGGGAGCAACCGCGTTCAGCACGAGCCTTCTCGTCCGATCCTGGGCAGTGATTCGGAACCTGCCGGCTTCCGGCCGGATAAACGTACTGAATAGGACCCCCGGCCTGGCAGAACTGAACTCCCATGAAAGAAACTCGGACTGGTAGGCCAGAAACCAAGCCTTTAAGGGCCGCCCCTCGATCATCACCTTCCCGCCGGCAACAGCGAAGCGGCAATGGTTGTCCGGACCGATGCCCTGGGCCCAAACCCAGGCTGGTGGAAAAATTTCGCCCCAATTGGATTCCTGATGGGCATAACCCGTTCCCGATATGTCCTGCCGGACCTCTCCGTCCCAAACGGAACAATGGTAATCCGCCGGGGTTCCGAGGGTGTACACCAACCAGTGCAACGGCACGAACCGCACGAATTCCACCCAGCCTTCAGGCCCGGCCCAAGGCAAACACCGATTCCATGGCAAACGTTCACCATCCAGCGCAACCTGCACCTCAACCCGTTCAGGGATGCGTATGTCGATCCACTTGTTGGAAATAACCCCGAAACCCTCGGCCTGCCACTCGAACGCTGTCCACTCCCCGCTCAATGGATCCTCGAGGACCCTCTCCCGGAGAGACCAAAACCCGGATTTCGGGGGGTAAGCCTCAAAAATCCGCGTACCATCCTCATCCTGGATGATGACAGCCAGATATCCTGGACCCTCCGCCGGTTGTCCAATGCATCCGCCGACAACCTGCGTCGCTCCGATGACAGCGAGCGAAGACAGCCCGCCCCGCTCCACGACGCGCGTATACCAACCCTGAAAGGACCCGGTCTCATCCGCAGCCAAGGGAGGGTGCCATTCCGAGGCCTCTAAACCCTGTGCCGACACGGACAGGAATGAAAAAGCCAGGAGCGAGGCCAACACCCGATGCATCAACCGCCGTCCCCCGCAGGCTGCAAGAAATTTGAAATCAGTCAAGGACCGCCATCGACAGGAAACCGTATTCATAGGGTGTTTCCTCTTCACCTGCGTGTCCGTTTCCGGCTGTTCCTCTCTCAGGCATACGCTGCATGCAACGTGCCCGAATGCCTCGGGGACGTCTCTCCCTGAAACCACAAAGACGCGGTGTACGATTTGAATCCCGGGTCGGCGTCCTGAATCTCCACCTCGACCCAGGTAATGGGCTGCGAATCGATCCATGTGCCGGTGTTGATGTAAAGGGTGTCGAATTCTCCGGCACGGTATTCGAAGGCAGCCCGGTGGGTGTGCCCGAACAGGATGATCCTCGGAGCGAAGGGATACAGATCCTTGATGGAGTCGGGCATCTCGAACAGAAGCCGGGCCACGTGATTCAGGTAGAGGTCGCTCATGAGTGCCTCATCGCTGCTGACGATGTTTTGACGAGAAGGCCAGCCGCTGAAAATGCCGCCGTAAATCCATTTGACAGCCGCTACCAGAGGGTCTCTCGAAAATCCGTCCACCCCTTCCATACGGTACCGGTCCCAGGCCCGGTATCCCATCACCCGGTAGATCGCCGTATAGAGCGCCTGGATGAAGGCATCGTCGATCGGGCTGCTTTCCTGCTGGCGAAAACCCGCACGGATCGAGTGCTCTTGCATGCTTTCGAGCGCATGACCAGGCGCTTTTAAAAACCGCCGGAGCAGCTCGGGCGTGGTGACGCGTCTTCCCGTACCGAAGGACTCGGAGGCAGCCAGCCTGGAGATAAAGTATCCCAAAGGCAGGTGACCGCCCGGCCGGCTCCAGATGTCCGGGGCATTGAAGAGGGAATAGCGGTGGCCGTGCTCGGCCCAGATCACATGGTCGCGGGTGTAAGCGCCTAGCCCGGGTGCATCCGATTCGATCCTCATTCCTGGAAAAACACCGCCGATGAGGGTCTTGTTGTCCGGGTCGTATGAGAGCAGGTCGTGGTTGCCCGTCACATAGACAACATCGAGGGCCGGGTTCAGACAAAGCGCCTGCAAGGCTGGCACCACACCATTCGCGTAGTTGTCCTCGAGGACATCGGCAAGGCTGTGCGGAGGTCCTTCCACAGGTAAAACCCAGTCGTCGAGCATATCGCCCAAGATCACCAGTTCGGATACATCTTCCCGGTCATTCAAATCCTCGAAAAACTGCACCAAGAGCGGGGCGTGTTCGGAAAACCAGGCGTAGGGCGCATCGACGTTCAAATGGAGATCGCTGATGAAAACCAGCGTGGTCTTTCCGGCAGCACGGGCCTTGGACGAAGGCCAGAAGGCGGATGCAACACCGCCCCCGCCTGCCAGTGCGGCCGCCGCCCCCCCCACGACCATGCTCTTCAGGAAATCACGTCGCTTCATCGTCTGTTCCTCCCGGCGGCACAAAAACGCTCCTCATGACATGTCAAGTCAGGCAAACCGGCCTTTACCAGCTATCCCCATAAAGCTTGCATTTTGTTTTCCAAAAGGCAACCTTTCACAGCGTGTTCTCCTGCCGAAACTACGAGGGCCCTTTCGAAGGTCGCCCGGCCTCTGCGCCCGGCCGATCTCCCGCGTGAGCAGACCGTGCCGGTTCAACGGCTTGACATTATCAGGCGCTTATCTTATAAAATCCTGCGCTCCGGCGGGTCTATCGAAACCATCCTCCTGCCATCCGCAGCCAAACAACTATGGTTTTTCCCCGGCGAGGCGCACAGAGAGGCCCACTCGAACAAAAGCGACTCAGGCAGATCCGGCTCAAGGAATCCGCAGCCGAATCGCATTTTGGAGCTTGAAACAACCCTCGGCATCCAACCGTTCGACCAAGGAGGATGGGATGAGCACCGACAGCAACGATGCATGGGATATCGAACCTGGACAGGACTGGGACGTGTTCCTGTTTCAGCCGGAAGATGCCGAAGGGGTTTCACGCCTCTTTCGATCGGTTTACGGCGAAGGGTACGCCGTCAGGACCTACGTGGAACCCGCGTTGCTCATTGCCGAAAACGCGGCGCACCGGGTCATATCCAGCGTCGCCAAGACCCCCAGGGGGGAAGTCGTCGGACATAACGCCCTTTTCAACAGTGCGGCCCATCCCGGGACTTATGAAACAGGCGCCGGCGTCGTGCATAAAGCCTATTGCGGAGGGAAAGGAATCTTCACCCGTATGGTGGGCCACGGCATCGAAATCGCCAAACGGTTCCCCCATTTGAATGCCATCTTTGGCGAGCCGGTCTGCAATCACCTTTTCAGTCAGAGATCGACCGATAAATTCGGCTTTCCGCCGCGGGCGCTGGAGGTCGACCTCATCCCGCCTTCAATCCACCAGGAGCAGGACGGCCGGGCCGGCCGGGTAGCGGCATTCCTCGTATTCCGGACATTCCGCCCGAGGCCCCATACGGTTTATCTCCCGGCGGTCTACCGGGATGAACTCGATTTCTTGTATCAAGGGCTCGACGACAGCCGCGACTTCCGCATCTCCGAACAGGGCATCCCGGCGCGCTCGGTTTCCGAAATCAGGCCGCAAATCTTCGATTTCGCCCAGGTCGCAAGAGTGGCGGTTCACGAGGTGGGGAAAGATTTCGTTCCCACGTTGGATCGTCTGGAAAAGCAACTGCTGGAACGGAACATCCAGGTCAACCAGATCTGGGTGAACCTGGCCTGCCCATGGTCCGGACAGGCGGTTGAAATCCTCAGGGATCGCGGATATTTTCTCGGCGGCCCCCTCCCCCGCTGGTTCGACAGCGACGGGCTTTTGATGCAGAAGATCCTGAAGCGCCCGGATTGGGAGGAGATTCAGGTTCTCGACAACCACTATGCGGAGATTCTCAGACGGATCCGGGCGGACTGGGAGCGCAGCCTCGAGGCCCGGCGTGACTGAAAAAGCCTGCAGCATCTCCGGGACAAGCCTCCCTCTTGCTTCACCTTTCGATGCCTTGGCATAGAGAAACATACGTCCTCCAGGAAAGTATCGGCCCCATGCGCCTGCCGGATGCCGCTTACCAGAAGAAGAGCTCCCGCTTGACCTGCTTTGGCTGCACGCCAAGGCCCGTCTTCAATTCTCGAAGGACGAAGTCCTGCATCGCCGGTGGGCCGCAGAGGTAATAGGAGGCGCCTGCGGGCTCGACGTATTTCTTGAGGATGCCGCGGTCGATGTGGCCGTTTTCAAAATATACGGCGCCCTGCCCGGGGGCATCCTTCACACGGGCCTCGCGGCTGAAGACGTGGACCAGTTTGAGAAGGCCCTGGACGGCCATCCCGGTCAACTCCTCACCCGCGATGCAATCTTTCCGGGTCTTGTTGGCCCAGATCAGAGTCGCCCGGTTGCCCAGCTTCTGCTGCTGAATGTGCCGGAGCATGCTCAGGAACGGGGTGATTCCAACCCCCCCTGCGATCAGAACGAGATTCCGCTCCCGTTCCAGGTCCGGCACGAACACCCCGTAAGGCCCCTCACAGAGGATGCCCGTACCTTCGCGCAGCTTGTGGAGTTTCCGGGTGAAACGTCCGGTCTGTTTGATGGTAAAGGTGAGGTCGTCCGAGGCCGGCGGCGCTGAGATAGTGAACGGGCGAGGCTGGCTGTATCCGTGGATCCGCTTGTAGCGGATGACGGCGAACTGGCCCGGCCGGCGATCCTTCAGAAGGCCGACTGCGGCTTTCGGCCTCACCCGAAGGGTCTTCGTATCATGGGTTTCAGGCAGGGCCTCCACCAGGATGCCCCTGTAGAGCTGCCTGCGTGTCCTGACATAGAGGAAACGCTGAACCGCAGTCCACAGGAAAAAGATCAGCAGGCCCGCCCACACGAGAACATAGGGGAATTGAAGCATATCATCGCCCACGATGATGCTGTGGGTAAAACCGAGCGCCAAGGCGGCGTAAAGAAGCAGGTGAGGGATCTTCCAGAGATGAAAGGGGAAAAAATACCGCCCCAGCTTGGCGAGCGCGGAGGTCACGATAACCGTCGTCAGCGCGATCCGGGCACCGGACAAGGCCGTCTCGGTCCAGTTTTCGTAGCTCAGAGTGGTCAGAAAATCCCAGCGCCAGCCCCCTTCGGAGACGAGCGATTCCTTCAGGGTCCGAAGAAAGGCATGGAGCATCAGGAGCCCCACCACCAGCGGCCCCATCACTTGATGCAGCCTGAGCATGCGGTCGAGTCCGAAGCGCCGTTCGATCCACGGGGGGCGCGCCCCCAGACAGACCATTACCACCGCCAGAGACAGCCCCAACAGGGCAAAGAGATTTCCCAAGGCACCCCACAGAATGGCCCAGTCGTCCAGGAGCCTGTCCCACCGGTGCCAAACCCATGCACCGGCAAAGACCACCAAGGGCAAAAGGCCCAAGGCCAAAATGCCGATCCGCTCCAGCTTGCGCCCAGCCGGCGTTTTGATGCCTTTCCGATCTTCCCTTACATCCTTCACCTTTTCCCCCTTCCCCCACCCCGCTCCGCTCATGGCTTGACCACGCGCGATTGCGTTTCACGGATCGTTGCTCACACAGAGTGCGACCTGGAACAGAATCGAACGTAATCTGAAAGCTACTGCTCATCGTGCCAGCATTTCAAACAAGATGCAACTCCCGCTTTTCGCGCAACACCCCTTCCGCGCCGCCTTGACTTTGGCGGGATGGTGACTAATATTGAACTGCTTTTCGTATCGTTAAAATCCAGTCGACAGGGATGTCTATGTCCGGCAAAGACTATTATAAGATTCTGGGTGTATCCAAAAGCGCCTCCCAAGAAGAAATCAAGAAGGCCTACCGTAAACTGGCCATGAAATACCATCCGGATCACAACGGCGGCGACCAGGCGGCGGAGGCCAAATTCAAAGACATCAGCGAGGCTTACGCGGTCCTGAGTGAACCCGAAAAGCGCCGCCAATACGATACGTTCGGAGCAGAAGGATTCGGCAATCGTTACAGTCAGGAGGACATCTTCCGGAACTTTGATTTCGGGGACATCTTCAGGGAATTCGGATTCGCCGGAGGGGGCGGCCGAGGGGATTCCGTTTTCAGTCACCTGTTCGGAGGCACGGGAGGCAGAGGCTTCCATTTTCAGGGCGGGAGCGACTTCGGCGGCCGCTGTGGACGGGCGGCCGGGCCCAGAAAAGGCCAGGATGTGGTCTATGAGCTGCCTCTGACCCTCGAAGAACTCGCGCAAGGCACCACAAGAGTCATTTCCTACACGCTCCAGGGAAACCCGGAAAGCGTGTCGGTCAAGATTCCAGCCGGCATTTCGGAAGGAAAAAAACTCAGGCTCACCGGCAAGGGACATGCGTCACCTAACGGAGGGGCGCCTGGAGACCTTTACATCCAGATCAAGGCCCTGCAACATCCCCTTTTTCGGAAAGAAGGCAACGATTTGTTTGTCCGGCAAAACATCTCCTTTTCCGACGCGGTTCTCGGCACCGAGGTCCAGGTGCCGACAATCGACGGCAAGGATCTGAAGCTGAAGATCTCACCCGGCACCCAGGGAAACACGAAACTTCGATTGAAGGGATACGGCCTGCCTCAGATGAACGGGGGGGAACGCGGGGACGCCTATGTCGAAATCCAGATTGCCGTGCCTAAGGACCTGAACGAGGAACAGGCGGCGCTGGTGCATTCCCTGGCCGAAGCAGGGCTCTAATATAGGGAGGAGAGTCGTCTGGATGAAAGCCCTGTGTGTTTTTTCCGGGGGCCTTGACAGCATGCTTGCCGCGGCGTTGATCCGGGACCAGGACATCGACATCCTGGCTCTTTTTTTTGAAACCCCTTTTTTCGGCCCGGCCAAGGCCATCGAATCCGCTCGTTCCATGGGCCTCCCGTACAAGGTGGTCGATATCGCGGAACGTCATTTCGAGGTGGTCAAGCATCCTCGCCACGGCTACGGCGGCAACATGAATCCCTGCATCGACTGCCACGCCCTGATGTTCCGCATTGCAGGGGAAATGCTTCCACTTGAAGAGGCCTCTTTCGTGATCAGCGGCGAAGTCCTCGGGCAGCGGCCCATGAGCCAGAACCGGCAGGCGATGCGTGTGGTCGAAGCGGAAAGCGGCCTCGACGGGCTTCTCCTGCGCCCTTTATCAGCAAAGCTTCTGCCGGTGAGTATCCCGGAAGCAAAGGGTTGGGTCGACCGTGACCGGCTGGAGGGTTTTCAAGGGCGGAGCCGCAAGCCGCAAATGGCGCTCGCCCGCCGCTTCCATATCACGCGATACCCGGCGCCCGGCGGCGGCTGCCTTCTGACCGAACCCGTCTTTTCGAAGCGGTTGCGCGACCTCCTGGCCCACACACCGGAACCGGAATTCCATCAGATCGAACTCCTTAAGCTGGGCCGGCATTTTCGGTTGGGACCCGCCGCGAAAATCGCTGTTGGCCGTAACAAGTCCGACAACGAAGCCATCGAAGCCCTGCAGAGACCCGGGGATCTTCTCTTGACAGCCGCAACTGTCCCGGGCCCCTCCGTCCTGCTTTCAGGCAAGCCTTCCGAAGAGGACTGCAGGACGGCGGCCGTTATCACACTGGCCTACAGCGATACGAATGGGATGACGGCCTGCCCCGTAAACGTGAAGGGGGCATTCGAAACGGTCATGGAGGATGTTCCGGTCCATCCGAAAGATATCTACCGTCATATGATGATTTGAATCCTGTTGGGATACCGGGCGGTTTTGCAGCGGCTGGATGCCAGGCCGTGCAATCGGACGGTCGAATTTTTCCGCTGACCATCTGTTCCCGCTGGCATCAGGGCAGGCAGGGATTCCACCGCGCCGGCTGCACGAGAGGGCGCACGGGGAAATAGACGCTGCTCTGAAGAAGACTCCACAAACGATCAGGATGTCTGGAGCCCCTTCCGCCACCGGCTTAGAAGGGCATCGGGCCCAAGCCGTCCGAGATCGTTTCTTGATAGAAACCCCGGGATATCCTCGCGGTTGCCTTGGGCCCACCATTCTTTCAGAACTACTCCCGTCCCCGATTCAAACATCCAGGCCTCCCCGAAGCGCCTCCGCAGTTCCGCTTCCAGGATCGCCTCCGTCATCCAGCCGAGGACGTAATCCAGGCTGTAGAACTCCGGGACAAGATCGAACAGGTGGCTTTCAGGCTGGTAGTAGAAGCCCGTATGACGGGCCATCAGGTCGGCGTAGGTCTGGCCGTCGGCCAGATCCCCCGACTCGAACATGGCGTACTCAGCCAAGAACTTGGAGGCGTATCGTCGGAAAAAGGCCAAATCCTTCAAGTTTTTGTGATAAGCCAGGCGCTCCGCGTCCTTTTCAGCGAGGCCGAGATAGCCCCGCAGAAACGGCTGGGAGAGGCTCAGGTTCTGCAGCAGGAAAGCGAACGATTCCGACAGGCTGTAGCTGGTGGCCAGATCCCGCTCCAGGATGCTGAGATCGGGCGAAGTAAAGACCGCGGAAAGGCCGTGCCCGAGTTCATGCCAGAGGGTCTCCAGGTCCACCCACCCCCCTTCGGGCTTCATGAGGACATACACCTCTTCCGGAACCTGCAGAATGAAGCACATCGCCTGGGCGCTCTTGCCCTCTTCCCGCCCGAGGTCGAGTTGGAGCCCCGGGATGTCGGCCAGGGAGATTCCCCAATGCCCGAAGAAATCCAGGGTGGAGTCGAGGGTCCGGTCCGGAAACACGGGGTCGAACTCGGCCATCCCCAGCACATGAATGGAGTCGAAACGGGTAAGGCCGGCTAGCGGGCGCCCGTAGCAGGCGCGGCACCAGCGGTCCATGGCGGGAAAGTACAGCTCGGCGGTTTCATCGAGGAGCGCCGACAGGATGCCGATATAGGAGGGGTAATCCAGACCCTTCTTCCGGCCGCAATAGTCCCGGTAATCCGAGAAGCCCAGGTCCTCCCGGAGGGTCTCCAGCATGATATCCCAGTAGTTCAGGGCGAAAGGCCGCAGGAACTTGCAGAGCGGACCGGTCTCCTTCTGCAGAACGAGTCGCTGTTCCAGCGTACTCGCCTTCTGGCACCAGGGGATGATGTCGCGGAAGTAGATCTTCTGTCCGTTGACATGCGCCGATGCGCCCCGCATCCAGGTGCGCATCTCGGTTTCATGCGGCAGCAGGATGTTTTGAAGGTAATGGTCGATCAAGGCATGCCGGAGGCGCGTCCTATCGCCGTCGGCGGCCACCTTATCGATGGCACGGAGGGTTTCGAGGCTCAAGAAGCGTTCGCAGCCGGCATAGATCTCGTGCGGCTTGAAAGGCGGCTCGAGCCCTTTCCAAAGGGCCAACGCCTCGAGATTCCATCGATAATTCAGGTGATGGAGGGTGTTTTCAAGATCCGCACGGCTCGTTTTCATGCTTACATACACGGGCGAACTCCCCGGACGCAACCCGGCGCAGACCACCGCCCCTGAATTCCAGCCCTTGCCAGTGACGGGAGGCAGTTGGACGTTTGCTCAGCATCCCTCTGGAAAACAACTTCCCGCTGCGAGTCAGTTTCCAGTTCGGAAATGAGGATTTTTCCTCACACCCTTCGGGTGCTCAATCCCACCGCTGCGGGGTGGGTCCCGGTTTCTTCACACCCTTCGGGTGCTCGGTTCCAATGCTGCGGGATGGGACACCTTTGGTCCATGTCCATGGAATCAAGCTGGTTCCCATCCGGAAAGGATTTCCCGGGAGAAACCGGTTTCCAATCCGGAAATGAGGATTTTTGGCCAATATCAAGGAAATCAAGCGTTTGCGCGGAGGCGACCTGCAGGTCGCCGCACAAGCAAACGTGCAGATCGACGCCGAGATTGGCCAAAAAGACCATTTCCGGATTGGAAACAAGCTGGTTCGATAGACGACCACCGTGGAACCAACAGACGTCCAGGACTCTGCCCGCCCTGGACCTGAATCAACCTTCAACCAATCGATCCTGCAGCGGAAACACTCCCGGCGGAACGTAGCCCTTTCAGGACCTCGACGTCTCAGGATGCAGATCCTGCAGGCCGCTAATCAATAGCGTCAGCCGGGCAATTGGTAATGCATGTCATGCATTTGATGCACTTGTCCTTGTGGATGAAGGCTGTCTCCTTCTTTTTCCAGGTGATCGCCTGCACCGGACAGTTCCGGAAACAGATGCCGCATTTGATGCAGGCATCCGGGTTGACTTCGAACTTCATGAGGGCCGGACAGCGCTTTGCCGGGCATCGCTTTTCGTATATATGCGCCTCGTACTCGTCCCGGAAATACCGCAGGGTCGAAAGCACAGGGTTCGGCCCGGTTTGGCCAAGGCCGCAAAGGGCGGAATCCTTGATGGTCCGGCTCAAATCCTCGAGGCTCTCGATATCCCCCGGCACCCCTTCGCCTTGGGTGATCCTTTCCAAGATCTCGAGCATGCGTCTGGTTCCTTCGCGGCAGGGCGTACACTTTCCACAGGACTCGTCCTGAATGAAATCCATGAAGAACCGGGCCATATCCACCATACAGGTCTGATCGTCCATCACGATCATCCCGCCGGAACCCATGATCGCCCCGACCTTGGCAATCGATTCGAAGTCCACCGGCACATCGAGGAACTCTTCCGGGACGCAGCCGCCTGAAGGCCCGCCCAGTTGGACCGCCTTGAATTTCCGCTTTCGGGGGATCCCGCCGCCGATATCGAAGATGATGGTCCGAAGGGTCGTGCCCATCGGGACCTCCACCAGTCCGATATTGTTGACGTCGCCGGTCAGGGCGAAGACCTTGGTGCCTTTGCTCGATTCGGTGCCGATGCCGGCATACCAGTCCCCGCCGTTGGTGATGATCTGGGGAATGTTCGCATAGGTCTCGACGTTGTTGAGCACCGTGGGCTTCTTCCAGAGCCCCTGCTGGGCCGGGAAGGGCGGCCTGGGCCGCGGCATGCCCCGGCGCCCTTCGATGGAGTTCATCAAGGCGGTTTCCTCTCCGCAGACGAAGGCCCCCGCGCCCTGATAGATCTCGAGATCAAATCCGAAGCCGCTGTCCAGGATATTCTCCCCGAGGAAGCCGTGCTCCCGCGCCTGCGCGATCGCCACGCCCAGCCTGTGCAACGCCAGCGGGTACTCCGCGCGGCAATAAATATACCCGCTCCCGGCCCCGACAGCCTTCGCGGCGATGATCATCCCCTCCAGCACCGCATGGGGATCGGCCTCGAGGACGCTCCGGTCCATGAACGCCCCGGGATCCCCCTCATCGGCGTTGCAAAGGACATATTTGGTCTCACCCGGGGCCTTCCAGGCGAACTCCCACTTGAGTCCAGTCGGGAAGCCCGCGCCGCCGCGGCCCCTGAGCCCGGATTGCTTCACCTCGGAGATGATATCCTCAGACGACATCTCGAAAAGAGCCTTCCTGAGCGCGGTGTACCCCCCGTGGGCCATATAGTCCTCGATATTCTCCGGATCGAGAGCCCCGCGGTTGCGCAGAACGATGAGCCTTTGCCGGGCATAGAACGGAATATCATTCATCCTCGGGATGCGCTCGCGGGAGGTCGGTTCCTCGTAGAACAGCTTCTCGACCGGGCGCCCATGCAGGAAGTGCTCTTCAACGAGGTTGGGAATGTCATCCACCTTCAGTTTCTGGTAAAAAATCCCTTCCGGCTGAACAACCATGACCGGACCCTGGGCGCAAAAGCCGTTGCACCCCGTTTCGATGACGCGGATCTCTTTTTCGAGTCCGTGCCGGGCGATTTCCTGCAGCAAAATCTTTTTGACTTCACGGCTGCCAGATGCGTGACAGCCCGTGCCCCCGCAAAGATATACTTCGTTTCGAAATGGTTGCATCCTCGAACCTCCTTATGTTTAGGAGAAAAATGCAGTTCGACGGCCTGCCCGCTGTAAATGCATCCGTCAGGAGTGTTGGAAAAATTGAAGGATCTGGAACGGAGGTCAACCCAGCGGCTCGAGACGGGTTTCGGCGATTGGAAACCTGTTTGTGCCGAGACATCATTTCCGGATGGATGCAAATTATCCATCCGGAAATGAGTCTTTTTAGTCAATATCAATGAAACCAAGCATTTGCACAGAGGTGACCTGCAGGTCGCCGCACAAGCAAACGTGCAGATTGATGCCGAGATTGGTCAAAAAGACCATTTCCGGATGGACACAAGTTAAGGATAACGTTCCAGGATCTTCAACACCCGATCCGGCGTCACCGCGCCATGGGTATCATCCCCGACGACAACCACGGGCGCAAGCCCGCAAGCACCGAGGCACCTGACCGCCTCCAGGGAAAACCGGCGATCCTCCGTCGTCTGCCCGATATCCAGATGGTACTCAGCGGAAATGCGACGTGCGACCTCCGCGATGCCCCGGACATAACACGCCGTACCCATGCACACCTTGATCGGATGGCGCCCCTTCGGCTTCATCGAAAAAAAGGAATAGAACGTGACCACCCCGTACACGGTGCTGCCGGGGATATTTAAACGTTCGGAGATATAATCTTGAAGCTCCAGCGGAAGGTAGCCGACAATTCGCTGACAGGCCTCCAGCACCGGGATGAGGCATCCCGGTTTGTCTTTCAGACCGTCGAGCACCTCATCGACATCCGCCAGAACATCTTCGGTCAGGTCCGGATTCAAGGCTGAAAGGTGTTTTCGGTTCAACATGATTTGTCTCCTCGACAACCTTCCGGCGAAACAAGCCATTTCTCTGCACAAGCAGTGATCCATCGCGAACAGGGATCACCTCCGGAAGGGATGATCAAACTTGGCTGCCGGAATAGCCACTCAACAACACGGCCTCCCAACGCAGCCGGTCATGATAAACATCACGCACTTCGACCCTTGGCACAAAGGCAATCTGGCGGTCGCCCCGTCGGCAAAGGGGCAAATGGAGGCCGCGACCGGCGGAAACGTGTCTTCCAGATGGAAACCAACCCGGTTCGACAAGGAAGACAGCCAGGCCTGGCGACAATCATTGCCGGACCAGGCCGCTCAGGCCTTTGCGATCTTGACGGCGCACACCTTGAACTCGGGAATCTTGCACACCGGGTCCAGGGCCGCATTGGTCAGCCGGTTCGCCGCCGCCTCCGCATAATGAAATGGAAGGAAGATGGTGCCTTTGACCGCCTTATCCGAGATCAGCGCCTCGGCCTCGATCTCCCCCCGGCGCGAAGCGACCTTCAGCCGGTCTCCGGTCTTGACACCCCACTGCTCGGCGTCTTCCACCGCCAATTCCACGAAGCACTCCGGAGCCCGATCGTTCAGCCCCTCCGACTTCCTGGTCATCGTCCCGGTGTGGTATTGATAAAGAACGCGGCCTGTCGTCAAGAAAAGCGGGTATTCGTCGTCGGGCACCTCGGCCGGAGGAATGTAATCGATGGCGTGGAACACTCCCAGGCCGCAGGTGAACTGATCCATGTGCAGGCAGGGCGTTCCGGGATGATCCGTGCCCGTGCAAGGCCAGTGGATCCCCCCCTGCTCGAGGCGCGCGTAGTTGATGCCACAGTAGGAGGGCGTCACGCCGGCGATCTCTTCCATGATGGCCCTGGGGTTCTCGTATTTCATCGGATACCCCATCCGCGTCGAGAGATCCGAAATGATCTCCCAGTCCTGCCGGGCCTCGCCTGGCGGGTCGACGGCCTTGCGGACCCGCTGGACCTTCCGCTCGGTGTTCGAAAAGGTCCCGTCCTTTTCGGCGAAGCAAGCGGCCGGCAGAACCACGTCCGCCCTCGCAGCGGTCTCGGTGAGGAAGATATCCTGGACAACGAGGAAATCGAGCCGTCCGAGACCGGCCTCCACGTGCGACAGATCCGGGTCCGAAACCAGCGGGTTTTCACCGATGATATACAGGGCCTTCAACTCCCCGTGATGGGCCTTGTTCATCATCTCGGTCGCCGTCAGACCCGGCCTTTCGGGAAGCCCCTTGACGCCCCAGGCCTTCTCCATACGCTCCCGGATCTCGATGTTCCCTACCTGCTGGTAGCCCGTGTACACGTTAGGCAGCCCGCCCATGTCGCAGGCCCCCTGGACGTTGTTCTGTCCGCGAAGCGGATTCACGCCGCCGCCGCGGATGCCCACATTGCCGCAGAGCATCGACAGGTTGGCCAGGGATTTGACGTTGTCGGTCCCGCAGGTATGCTGGGTGATCCCCATCGTGTAGAGGATGGAGGCCGCAGGCGCAGAGGCGAAGAGCCTCGCCGCCTCGACGATCTGCTCCGCCGGGATCCCGGTCAGTTCGGAAACGTATTCAGGCGTGTATCTTTCGACGGTTTTCTTGAGCTCCTCCAAACCCACCGTCCGGGAGGTGACATATTTCTCGGCATAGAGCTTTTCTGCGATGATGACGTGCATGAACCCGTTGATCCAGGCCACGTCGGTCCCTGGCTTCGGCCGGAGCCACTGATGGGCGAAGCGCGCGATCTGAACCCGCCGCGGGTCTACGACGATCAGTTTGGCGCCTTTGAAGGTAACGGCACGCTTGACGTAACTCGACAGCACCGGGTGGTTTTCGGTGGTGTTGGAGCCGGTGACCAGGATCACGTCGGCCCGTTCGATGTCTTCGATAGGATTGGTCATCGCGCCACTGCCAAACGCTGCGGCCAGACCGGCCACAGTGGAAGCGTGTCAGAGGCGCGCGCAATGGTCTATGTTGTTGGTCTTGAGCACGGCACGGGCGAATTTCTGAGCCACGTAGTTTTCCTCGTTCGTGACCCGGGCGCTGGTCAAGAGGGCTATGCTGTCCGGCCCGGACGTATCCCGGATCGATTCGAGGCGGGTCTTGACCAGGTCCAGGGCCTCGTCCCATTCCGCCTCGCGCAGCGCTCCGTTCTCACGGATGAGCGGCTTTTTCAGGCGGTCCGGATGCCCGACAAAGTCGTAGCCGAAGCGCCCTTTGACGCAGAGGCTCCCGTAGTTGGGGCCGACGTCCTCCACACCGGTCACCTTCACGATGCGGTTGTCCTTGACGTGCAGATAGAGTTGGCAACCGACCCCGCAGTAAGAGCAGGTGGTATGGACCTTCCGGCTCTCAAGCTGAAAACAGGGCTGCTCGAAATCCCGTTTCGGAATCAACGCCCCCACGGGGCAGGCCTGTACGCATTCCCCGCAAAAAACGCAGTCCGAGTCTTTCAAGGCACGGTCGCCCTTCGTAACCACCTTGGCATCGCTGCCCCTGTATCCGAAGCTGATGGCGTTGTTCACCTGGACCTCGTTGCAGGCCTGTACACAGCGGCCGCACAGGATGCAGCGAGAGTGGTCTCTCACGATGAAGGGATTGACGTTTTCGATAGGATAAAGGAGCGGCGCCGGGGAAAACCGGTTTCCCTTCACACGGTAGCGGATCGCCAAGTCCTGCAGGCGGCAGGTCCCGTAGGCCGGGCAGATGTCCTTGTGCTCTGCGGCCGTCCCCATGGCCTCCAGCTGGAAGTCGGTCCACGAATCCAGCTCCATGTCCTGCGCAAGACAGTTGTGTTGGCCCGAGGCCAACAGGAGCTCCAGATTCAGTCTCCGTGCCTCGACAACCCGGCGGCTCTCGGTCCGTATCACCATGTTCGCTGCGGCCGGCGTGGAGCAAGACGTCACGAGGTTCTTCATGCCCTCCACTTCGACCACACAGACCCTGCAGGCGCCGGTGGGGCTTGCCCCTTTGAGATAACAGAGCGTGGGGATGTCGAACCCGTTGCGCTGAGCGACCTGCAGGATGGTCTCTCCCTCGCTGAAGGTGCATTCCCGGCCATCGATGACAATCATGTTCTTGGATCCCATTTCGACTCCCAGTTGTCCTGAAGAAAAGAAAAATACTGTTTGCAATCCGAAGATCGCGTTGAATGTGGACTTTTTGCAACCCGCGGGGAGTTTATCAGAAAACAGAATGACTTTCCAAATGATTTTTAGAAATAGATTCCCCAGCCGCTTTAGACCGCTGCACGCCCCGACAGTCCTTTGGTCCGATGGAACCGCAGGCCCTTTCCCTCCGTACCCGCTTGTCCGGCTTTCGAGGGGCCGGATGGGTGTTTCTCACAAAAAGGCTTGACAAATTTTCCGGTTCCGCCTAATTACATTTGTTTATCTAAAAATATGACCCTCTCCAGGGCCTCAGGGCTCCGGAGCCCGTGAACCCAAGCGAACGCGTAGAAGCCATGGCAAAGAAAGAAAAGACAGGCAGGATCACCATCGATCGGGAGTTGTGCAAGGGGTGCCAGCTCTGTATTTCCGTCTGCCCGAAGCATCTGATCGTCGTCTCGGACAGGCTGAACCAGAAAGGGTACTATCCGGCCGAGTTCACCGAAAACGAGACGACCGAGGATCGGCAATGCACCGCGTGCGCCATGTGCGCCACCATCTGTCCCGATTTGGCTATCGAGGTTTACCGTGAATGATAAAATGTTGATGAGGGGAAGCCATGTCATTGGCGAAGCGGCCGTCCGCGCCGGCTGCCGGTTTTACGCAGGATATCCCATCACCCCCCAGAACGAGTTGACCGAATACATGGCAGGGGCCATGGCCAAACTGGAAGACGGCACGTTCATCCAGGCCGAAAGCGAGCTGGCCGCCGTCAACATGGTCATCGGGGCGGCCATGGCCGGCGCCCGCGCCATGACGAGTTCCTCGAGCCCCGGCGTGAGCCTGAAGCAGGAGGGGATTTCCTATCTGGCCGCGCAGGAACTGCCTGCGGTCATCGTCAACACCATGCGCGGCGGACCGGGCCTCGGAAACATCGCACCGAGCCAGGGCGACTACTTTCAGGCGACCCGCGGCGGCGGCCACGGCGACTACCGGACCATCGTTCTCGCCCCGGCAAGCGGCCAGGAGCTGGCTGAGATCACTCGCAAGGCGTTCGATTACGCCGACACCTACCGCACCCCGGTCATGATCCTCGGCGACGGCATGATCGGCCAGATGATGGAGCCCGTCGTCTTCCCGGAACCCCTGGATCTCAAGAAGCTCCCGCCCAAGCCCTGGATCCTGGACGGCGCCAAAGACCGCCCGAGCCGCATCATCCGCTCCCTTCTCCTCGACGTGTCTGTCGAGGAGGACCAGAACTGGAAGCTGGTGCGCAAATACGAACAGATTACGCGCGAGATCCCGGCAGCCGAAAGATACCTCACGGACGACGCCCGGCTGGTCGTGGTCGCCTACGGCACCGCCGCCCGGATCGCAAAGGGGGCCATCAAGCGGATGCGCGATATCGGCCTCAAGGTGGGTCTTCTCAGACCGATCACCCTCTGGCCGTTCCCAAACCGCATCCTGGTCGAGATGAGCCGCTGGGTCCGGCACTTCCTGGTCTACGAAATGAGCACCGGCCAGATGGTGGAAGATGTCCGGCTCGGGCTCGAAGGGCGCAGCCAGGTGCATTTCTACGGCCGCCCGGGGGGTGTCGTATCGACCCCCGAGGAACTGTCCAAGGTGATCAACACCCTCTATCATCGGCAGAACCTGCAAGAGGAATAAGTTATGGCAACCAAGGTTTTCGAATGGCCGAGATACTTGAAAAAGGCGGTCTTCCACTATTGCCCGGGCTGCGGCCACAGCATCATCCATCGGCTGGTCGCCGAGGTGATCGATGAACTGGGCATCGGAGAACGTTGCATCGGGGTCCCTCCCGCCGGTTGTGCCGTTCTGGCCTACAATTACTTCGACGTGGACATGGGCGAGGCGCCGCACGGGCGAGGCGCCGCCGTCGCCACAGGCATCAAGCGGGTCCTTCCGGACCGCATCGTCTTTACCTATCAGGGCGACGGGGACATCGCCGCCATTGGAACAGCCGAAACCATTCACGCCGCCAACCGCGGAGAGAACATTACGGTGATCTTCGTCAACAACGGTGTCTATGGCATGACCGGGGGCCAGATGGCTCCTACGACCCTCATCGGCCAGAACTCGACAACAACGCCGGGAGGCCGTGATATCCGTCGTGACGGAGCCCCCTTGAATCTAAGCGAGATGCTCGGCATCGCCAACGGCAGCGCCTATATCGAGAGAACCGCCGTCAGCAGCCCGAAAACGATACGGCACACCAAAAAGGCCCTCACCAAGGCCTTCAAGGTCCAGATGGCCGGCCTGGGATTCTCGCTGGTGGAGATCCTCTCCCCCTGTCCGACCAATTGGAAGCTCAGTCCAGTGGATGCAGTCAAGTGGGTTGATGAAAGCATGACCCGGTATTTTCCGCTGAAAGTCATCAAAGACCTCGCTCCGGACCTGAAATGAGATTCCCAGTCCGGGCCGGCGGAGTACCGTATCGGCCAAGCTATAAATAAGGATCGGTGGGTTATGACCAAGAAGACAGTTTTTGCGGGTTTCGGTGGACAGGGCGTACTGATGATGGGATACGTGCTGGCCGTATCCGCCATGCGGGACGGTAAGAATGTGACCTATCTGCCCTCTTACGGCGCCGAGGTCCGCGGCGGCACAGCGAACTGCACGGTCGTGGTATCCGATGAAGAGATTTTTTCTCCGGTCGCCTCTTCGCCCGAGTATGCGGTCATCATGAACAAACCGTCGCTAACGCGCTACGAGAGCATGATAAAAGAGGGCGGGGTAATCGTCCTCAACTCCAGTCTGATCGACACCAACCCTTCCAGGACGGACCTGACCGTTCTGCGCGTGCCCGCCAACGACATGGCGAAGGAACTGGGCAGCGACCGTACCATCAACATGATCATGCTGGGTGCCTTCGTGCAACAGACCGGCATCACGACCCTGGATTCCATCATGAACGGCCTCGGTGAAATCGTCAAAGGAAAGAAACCGGCCGTCATGGAATTGAACCGGAAAGGTCTGGATAAAGGCGCCGAATTCGTCCTGAGAGGAGCCTCACAATGAAAACCGTCAAGCAGATCGACCTCGCATTGAAGAACGAACCGGGGGCCCTGTCCGCTGTAAGCGAGACCCTGGGGGCGGGAGGAATCAATATCATCGCGTTCTACGTCGCCACCGAACCGCATGAAGGCAGACTACGTTTCGTTGCGGATGACCCGGACAAGGCGGTCAACATCCTCAAGACCGCCGGGTACGAGTTGGAGACGACCGACGTCATCGCCTGCGAAACCCCGCACCATCCCGGGGGCCTCAACGCCGTCCTGAAACCGTTGAAGGCTGCCGGCATCAATGTCGATTACATCTACCCCTGCATCGGCACCGGGGAGGCCACGGTGCTGATCCTTGGGCTCGAACCATTGGAGGAGGCTGTCAAACGCCTTGAAGACAGCTGGATCAGGGTCATCAGCCAAGAGCTCTATCACACCTGATCATTCCTAATTCTCAATCATGCCATGCCGGGGCGGCCGGTCTACCAGTCCAGCGCCGGCAGCAAGCCGGATCGCCCCCTTTTTCCTCTGGAAAAGTCCGGAGCTTCAATCCGCAAGGAAGGGGCCGCCCGCCGCCACAGGTGGCGGCGGGCGGCCCCTTCCTTTGAGGATTGATTCCTCAGCAGAATGCTGCTACAACTCGAATCAAGGGGAACGTTATCCAACCGCATCGGCGTGGATAGCTATCTGAAATTGCCTAATTTTTCCGAGACATCTTTGCCCGGCATGCCAACAGAAGCCAGCCCATTAAAACCCGTCTCGAAGCATAAGTGGATCAAGGCGGCGGGCCTGCTGCTGTTTTTCCTGACATCGCTGCTGATTGTCCGCTCGCCGACATTCAGACAGTGGCTCGACCCGGGCGTCATCGAGCCGGTCGTCAAGAGTTTCGGCCTCTGGGGCCCGGCGATCTTCGTCCTATTTTACGCCACCGCACTCTGTCTGCTTGTTCCATCCAGCATTCTCAGCATGCTCGGCGCCGCCCTCTTCGGGGTCAATCTGGGGTTTCTCTGCGTCTGGACCGGGGCCATTCTAGGGGCCAGCGCCGCTTTTCTGATCGCTCGCACCCTTGGGCGCGACTTCGCCGCGGCCATGATCGGCAACCGGCTCAAACGCTTCGACCACGCCTTCGAAACCAACGGGTTCGTGACCGTCCTCTATATTCGATTGCTGAATATGCCTTTTACGTATGTCAATTTCGGCATCGGCCTGACCGGGGTCCGCTTCGGTCCTTATGTCACCGCCACGGCCCTCGGGATGATCATCAGCCTGTTTACGTTCGTTTTCCTTGGAGGGGCCCTGAAGGACGCCTGGATCACCGGCAACTGGGACGCACTTTTTTCCATCGAGTCCTTTGCAGTAGCGGGTCTGTATGCCTTCTCCTTCTTCATCCCGAAGCTGCTGAAGAAGCTCCGCCTCATCTAACCCATCTCAAAAGGAGAATTTGAAAAACCATGTCTCTGGAATTGGATACCCTGTGCATCAATACCATCCGGATGCTGTCGGCCGACGCCGTCGAAAAGGCGCGCTCTGGGCACCCCGGAATGCCCATGGGCGCCGCCCCGATGGCCTACCTGCTGTGGACCCGCTTCATGCGTTACAACCCGGAAGACCCCGCCTGGGCCGACAGGGACCGTTTCGTCCTCTCGGCCGGACACGGCTCCATGCTGCTCTACAGCCTTCTTCACCTGACCGGATACGATCTCACCCTCGGCGACCTGAAGCAGTTCCGGCAATGGGAAAGCAGGACACCCGGCCACCCCGAATACGGGCAGACTCCCGGGGTCGAAACCACCACCGGTCCGCTCGGACAGGGATTCGCCAACGCCGTCGGTATGGCCATGGCGGAGCGGTACCTCGCCTCGCACTTCAACCGCCCGGGCTTCGACATCGTCGACCATCACACCTACGCAATCGTCAGCGACGGAGATCTGATGGAAGGGGTTTCGCACGAAGCGGCATCCCTCGCAGGACATCTCGGCCTCGGAAAACTCGTTTTTCTATACGATGACAACCATATCTCCATCGAAGGCAGCACGGACATCACCTTCACGGAAAACCGGGCGGCCCGGTTCAGGGCCTACGGCTGGCACGTCCAGGAGGTCACCGATGGAAACGACCTCGATGCCCTCGAAGAAGCCCTTCGTGCGGCACGATCCGAGACGGCACGACCCTCCCTGATCGCGGTCCGCACCCACATCGGATTCGGCAGCCCAGGCAAACAGGATACGCCGGGTGCGCACGGAGAACCACTGGGGGCTGAAGAGCTTGCCAGAACCAAGGCCTGCCTGGGCTGGCCGGCGGAGCCCCCCTTCCATGTCCCCGAGGAAGCCCTGAAACATTTTCGTGAGGCAGGCCGTCAGGCAGCCTCCGCGCAGGAGGCCTGGGAATCCCTTTTCGCGGAATACAGCTCAGCCCACCCTGACCTGGCGGACGAATGGCGCCTCTGGATGAGCGGCGGCCTGCCGGATGGATGGGAGGAAGCCCTGCCGGTCTTCGAAGCGGACAAGAAGGGGCCCGCCAGCCGGGCGGCCTCCGGAACGGTCCTGAATGCCCTCGCGGGCAAGTTCAAAAACCTTTTCGGTGGTTCGGCCGACCTGGCCCCCTCGAACAAAACGCTGATCAAAGGGGAAGAAAATTTCGAGGGGCCGGCCTTTACAGGCCGCAATATCCGCTTCGGCGTCAGAGAACACGGCATGGGCGGGATCCTGAACGGCATGGCGCTTCACGGCGGAATACGGCCCTATGGCGGGACCTTCCTGATCTTCTCGGACTATATGCGGCCATCCATCCGCCTGGCTTCGTTGATGCGGCTTCGGGTCATCTACGTTTTCACGCATGACAGCATCGGCCTGGGAGAAGACGGTCCAACCCACCAGCCTATCGAGCAACTGGCCGCCCTGCGAGCCATTCCCGGCATGACGGTCATCCGCCCGGCGGATGCCAACGAAACACGAGAGGCATGGCGGGCGGCCGTCCGCATGACCGAAGGCCCGGTCGCTCTGGCCCTCACGCGCCAAGGCCTGCCAACGCTCGACCGCGCGGCGCTGGCCCCGGCGGAAATGCTGTCCCGCGGCGCCTACACCCTGTGGCAGAGCCCAGAGGGCAAACCCGAAATCATCCTGATCGGAACGGGTTCGGAGCTTCACATCGTGCTTGATGCCGCAGCGAAGCTCTCGGATGAGGGACGCCGCGTTCGGGTCGTTTCCATGCCCTCCTGGGAACTTTTCGAACAGCAGCCGGCTGCCTACCGGAACGAGGTCCTCCCCGAGGATATAACCCGCCGGATCGCCGTTGAGGCCGGCAGCCCGATGGGCTGGCACCGATATGTGGGCGCAGACGGCGTCGTGGTCGGAATCGAACGCTTCGGTGCATCGGCGCCCTATCAGATCCTGTATGAGAAATTCGGACTGACCGCGGACACCGTCCTCGAAAAGGCGCGTGGGCTTCTCTCGAAATGAACGGACCAACCGAGACCAGGGGAATACCCTGCATGGGATATACGAAAAAAACACTGACGCCCATCAAGGATATCCTGGCGGAGATCCTGGAAAGCCGAACCTCCCCGCTGGGGCAGGGACTCTACCCCATCCTGCGAATCTGGGAACAGGTGATGGGAAGGCCTGTCGCCGAACATGCGCGGCCCGTATATTTCAAAGATGCCGTGTTGAAGGTGAGCGTGACCGACCCGGTCTGGATGCAGGAACTGACCTACCGGGAGCCCGAGATCAAGGAAAAGCTCGATCTCGCCCTCGGCCGGAATATCGTGCGGAAGATCGTTTTCAGGATGGGACATTGATCGAGAAGTCCCCTTGGTCCAGGATCGGCGGCAGGACCCTTATCTCTGCGCGGCCGCCCGGGGCTCCTTCGATGAAGGCCATCTTTGCGCCGGACTTCAGATTGGCATAGTGGAACTGGACCTGTTTCGGCTCGAAACCGAAGCGGCGCATACGCGCGAAGGCATCGACCAGACGCACCGAGGGGTAGACGAACGCGATCCGGCCGCGCTTCCGGAGCAGGTAGCGGGCCGCCGCCAGGATGTCGTCCAGGGAGGCCATGATCTCGTGCCGGGCGATGGCCCTTCGCGCATCGGGATTGATGCGCCCGCTGTCGAGCTTCCGGTAAGGCGGGTTGCAGACGACCACATCCGCTGACCCGCCCTTCAGGGGCAAGGCACGCAAATCGCCCTTCACTACCGACATCCGGCGGTCGAAGCCGTTCAACCGGACGTTCCTGACCGCCTGAGAGGCCAGTTCGGGCTGAATCTCCAACCCCACTGCGTAAGCGATCGGCCGGGTGTGCAGCAGCACGATCGGGATGACGCCGCATCCCGTCCCCAGATCCACCAGCGTGTCGTGGGCCCGAATCGTGGCGAAGCCGGCGAGCAGCAAGGCATCCACAGAAAAACGATACCCATCCCTCGATTGGATGAATTGCAGTCGCCCGCCCAAAATGGCGTCCAATGATTCGTCGGGTCCAATCGCGACCTCAGGGAATGGTGATGACATCGTCGGGATCGAGTTTATTGAAGACCAGGCCGGTCAGGACCTTGGGAAAGAAAAAGGTCGACTTGCGCGGCATGACGAGGGTGTTGCCTGCCACCTCCTTCACGTGCTCCATACGCGTCGGGTTGAGAAGGAATCCCAGCTGGTAACGCCCCTGCCGGACATCGTTCGCGGCCTTGCGAAAACCGCTCTGATAAAAAAACAGTTCCGGGTTGTCCAGGTCTTCGCGGCTGAAACCCATACCCTTCTGGAAGGCGAGCCGTGACAGGACGAGGACATCGAGCTTCTTCAGCGAGTCATGCAGGTCGTCCCCCATCTCCTTCCGCGCACCCGGTTTGAGGGTGAGCAGAAACACCCGTTCCTCACCGTGCAGCACGAGGGCGAAGGCGCTCGTCACCCGGCCGGCCCTGGCCAGCGAGTCCCTCAGCTCCAGGTACTCCGCATCGGAAGGCGTTTTGGGCAAAGACACCGGTTCGATCTCGAACCAGGCGCTTGACCGCTCCAGAAACCGCGCGAGGTCGAATCCCGGCACCCGCTTGATCAAGCGGTGTGAAGGCAGGATAGTCAGGCCCTCGTCGCTCATGTTGGACAGATACATCATGACATACTCATACGATCGCCCGGGGCTCTGCTGCCCATATCTCGTCCGCATCAGGTTGCGGTAATTCCGGGCGGTCTCGTAGCGATGATGTCCGTCGGCAATGAAAATGCGCTTGTCCGCAAGCGTGTCTGAAATAGACCTGAAGACGGCCGGATCGTCGACCTCCCACATGCGATGGTTTGTCCCGTCATGAAACGAAAAATCCAATACGGGGGCACGCTCGACCACATCGTTCAAGGCGCCCTTGACCCGGTTTTCAGCGTCCTCGTAAAGGCCGAAAATCTGGCTGAACTGGGCGCCGCAGGCGCGCATGAGCCGCAGCCGATCGTCTTTGTGGGCCGAAAAGGTCTTTTCGTGGGGCAGGATCACCCCGGAATCGGGCTCTTCGATCTTCACGGCCGCGATGACGCCCCAGCGGGTCCGTCGGGGTTCCCCGTTGCCTGGGTCATAATCGAGCGCGGTGACATACATGCAAGGTTGATCCGCCTGCCGGAGAATCCCCTGGGACTGCCACCGTCTGAACAGATCTGCTGCGCGCGTGTAAGGATTGTCCCAGTCGGAGTCCCCCGTCTTTTTTTTGCCCAGGATCAACCGGATCACGTTGAAGGGGTTTTTCTCATAGTAACCTTCCTGCTCCTCCGGCGAAATGACGTCATAGGGCGGGGCCGTGAGATTCGACATCTGGTCGAAAAGGTCCGGGCTGTAAGTTAACCCCCGGAAAGGGGCAATGATGGTCATGTCGGGCTCCTTCAAGGTGGAGGTAAAAATTATAAATTTTTAGTTTCGCTCATTTTGGTGATTTTTGTCAACTGGATTTAAGACTTGACCGCTGCCGCCGAAGCCGCTACCCTGTTGGGGACGTTGCCGCCGGAGCGAAAACTGCCTGGGCGGGAATGAACCTTCGAAAAAACACAGCGATTCGCGATATTGGAAACTCTCACCCATAGGCCGGATCTGGTCATCTCCGGCGGCACCCTGTTGACGATGGTCGATGGGGCTGCGCCTCTCGAGAAGGCAACGATCCGTATTGGCTCAGGCCGGATCATCGGGATCGACACCGCACCGGAGGGGCCAGCCGCTGACGTGGAGGCCCTCGACCACATCGATGCCACGGGGTGCATCGTCATGCCCGGGCTCGTCAATGCCCATACCCACGCCGCCATGACCCTGTTCCGGGGATATGCCGACGACCTCCCCCTCCAGCAATGGCTCTTCGAACGAATCTTCCCCGCCGAGGCGGCGTTCCTCTCCGACGACACCGTTTACTGGGGAGCCCTCCTCGGGTGTCTGGAGATGATCGCATCGGGGACGACCTGTTTTGCCGATGGCTACTTTTTCCAGGACGCGACGGCGCGGGCAGTCCACGAGGCCGGGCTTCGCGCTGTCATCGCCCAGGGCGTCATCGACTTTCCAGCGCCGGGAGTGCCCGACCCGGCAGACAACATCCGCGAGGCCTGCTCCTTCATGAAGCGCTGGCAGGGGGCATCGGACCGCATCACTCCGGGGATCTTCTGCCACAGCCCTATGACGTGTTCGGCCGCCACCCTGAAAGCCGGTGCAGAAGCGGCCGAGCGCTACGGGACCCCTTTCCAGATTCACCTGTCCGAGACCCGCGGCGAAGTAGACCAGATCCTGCATCAGACAGCCAAAAGGCCCGTCTTCTACCTCGATGACCTCGGTGTCCTCAACGACCGCATGACGGCCGCCCACGCGGTCCACCTCGACAGAGACGAAATGGGCCTCATCAAAGAACGCGGTGTCAGACTGGTCAATGTGCCCGAAAGCAATATGAAACTCGCTTCCGGTGTCGCCCCGGTCATTGGCTTCCTACGGCTGGGCATACCCATGGGCCTCGGAACCGACGGCTGCTGTTCGAACAACAACCTCGACATGTTCCAGGAAATGGACACCGCCGCCAAGGTAAGCAAGGTTTTCAGCGCGGATCCCGTCGCCCTGACGGCCCGGGATGTACTCCGGATGGCCACCTCGCTGGGGGCTGCCGTGCTCGGACTGGAGGATCGGGTCGGCACCGTCGAAGCCGGAAAAGCGGCCGATCTGATTGTCATCGATCTTCAAAAGCCGCACCTCCGACCCGTTTACGACCCGTATTCCGCACTGGTCTACGCCGCCTCCGGCGGAGATGTGCGGGACACCATCGTCCAAGGGCGAATCTTGATGCGCAACCGTTCCTTCGTGACGCTGGATGCGAATGAAATCATGCGCAAGGTCTCGGCCATCGCCCAGAGGATAACGGCCGCGACAGCCGTACTGAACCAGACGAGCGCCACGCTGGCATCGACCCGGGAGACGTGACCGACCCTGTCAGGCATCCTGAAGGTTCCGGCGGATCGGGCGTCCGATGATATACACCATACAAACCACGGGTGGGGATCGCTTCAGGTCTCCCCTGGCCAGTATCCCTTCGCAGGGATGAGAGGACAATACAGGTCGAACCATGGGTAAAGGCAAAAAGATTGGGTTTATGCTGGCATTTTCCATGCTGGTCCTGGTCGTGGCGGGTTTGGGCTGGTTCCTTTGGGGCATCTTCGAAGGGGTCCAACCCACCCTCGATCTCAAACCACTGCCGGAGTTCCTTTCAGCCAACCAGAAATTCACGGTCACGGCGTCGGACGCCAACCGGGGACTGCGGCGGATCCAGGCCATAGTGACGCAGGAGGGACGTGAAGTCACGGTGGCGGAGGAGACCTTTCCGTTCGTAGGATTTTCCAACAAGGAGGGGCAGCATCGTTTCGAGATGGAATACACCATCGACCCAGAAGCGCTTTCGCTGGCCCAGGGCCTCGTGGAATTGCAGGTCTCGGTCTGGGACTACTCACGGCGAAACGGGGGGGACGGCAACCGGTCGATCGTGCAGCACAAGATGGTGGTCGACACCATCCCGCCGGCCCTCAGGGCGATCAGCGCCTCCCATTACATCAACGTGGGGGGCACCGGCATGGTGGTTTATGAAATCTCATCCGATGCTGTAGAGACCGGCGTATACGTCGATGACCTCTTTTTCCCCGGTTATCCCGCGAACAACGCCAAAGGAAGCGGGGCTCATGTCTGTTATTTCGCTCTGCCCCTGGACACCCAGGGAAAACCTGCCATTCATCTGTGGGCACGCGATCAGGCGGGGAACTCCGCCAGGGCCGGGTTCTACTATCAGATTCGGAACAAGCGCTTCCGCTCCGACTCGATCAATGTCAGCGACGGCTTCCTGAACAAGATCCTGCCCTACTTCACCTCCGTGAAGTTCGAGCCACAGGCCACCCTTCTGGAGCGCTTCTTGAAAATCAACCGAGACCTTCGCCGCGAAAACGCCGACACGTTTTACGCAATGCGCACCGAAACCGCCCCCCGGCAGTTGTGGGAAGGGACCTGGCTCCGGCTCAAAAACGCAGCCAACATGGCCCGCTTCGGCGACCGCCGCAGCTATTTCTACAACGGGCAGAAGATCGATGAGCAGACGCATATGGGGATCGATTTGGCTTCGCTCGCCAATTCACCCGTGGAGGCCGCCAACAACGGCAGGGTGATTTTCTCCGGCCCCCTCGGAATCTATGGGACCACGGTCGTCTTGGACCATGGCCAGGGGCTCGCCTCTATCTATTCGCACCTGAGCGTCAGCCACGTGCAGAAGGGCCAGGAAATCGCAAAGGGAGCAATCCTGGGGCTGACCGGGCAGACGGGCCTCGCCGGAGGCGACCATCTGCACTTCGGGGTCATGGTCAACGGGATCCCTGTCAATCCGCTCGAATGGTGGGACAGCCACTGGATCCAGGACAATGTAACGCGCAAACTCACGCTGCTGAACTAAACCATTTCCGGACGGAAACGCGGAAATGATTTCCCGGCAGAACCCAGTTTCCAATCCGGAAATGAGGATTTTTGGCCAATGTCAAGGAAATCAAGCGTTTGCGCGGAGGCGACCTGGTGGTCGCCGCACAAGTAAACGTGCAGATTGACGCCGAGATTGGCCAAAAAGACCATTTCCGGCTGGAAACGAATTAGGCTTTCGGCCTCCTCCAGGGTCTTTCCACTCCGAAATAGGCATCGGCGCGCCGCGTAAGGTCGTTCAACCGGTCCTCCAGCCCCCTTCTGCAGCTTTCCAACGCCTCCCCACGGACCTTCGGCGGCACCCAGATGGGGGCTCCATAGAAGACGGCCACGCGGGCGAAGGGTTTCGGGATCATATACCGGTCCCAGGAGTTCAGGACCCAGCACCGATCTGCAGCCCACACCACCGGAATGATCGGGACACCTGCATCGCGTGCTGAGAGCACCGTCCCCACTTTCGCCACCCGCGGGGGCCCCTGGGGGCCGTCCGCCAACATCCCGCCGCGGCCGCCTTCCCGGATGGCCTTCGAAAGCGCACGCAGGGCACGCATGCCGCCGCGCGTCGAGGAGCCCCGCACGTTGGCGAACCCGAGCTTCGCCGCAACGCGGGCGCCGTACTCCCCGTCGCGGCTCTGACTGATCATGACGGTCAAACGACGCGGCCCGAAATAGCGCGCCAACATCAGCATCCGCTGGTGCCACGTGACGAAGACCGCCCGCCCCCTTGAACGGCCGAGCGCCTCGCGCTGCAGATCATCGCCTTCGACCCGCACCAGACGGCAACTCCCCAGATAAATCCGGATCAAAACCGCCAGGACGGAGGAGCCTGCAATCAGCCATAGACGCTCATGCGGGCGGAAGGTTCCCTTTTCCATTTTCTGTCCCAAATGCTCGTTCATCGGGTGCAGCCTCAACCGGACTCATTGCGGAACCGGCAGACAGGCGCCTGGGTCCCGGCATCCGCATTGTAGGGATTCTACGACGTCATGGCAAGCGGAGTACCCGAGATATTGACCGGGTCATGCGTGTTCGTTTCGATTTGATTTGGAGGCGGCATCCTCTTACCCCCTATCAGGAGATGATGACTTGATCGCGGGAACCGCCGGTGCTATAGAGTACCCATCGAACCCGGTCCCGTGCAGACAGGCACGATGACATGAAGTCGCCACCTCTTTCGAAAGCGTCAAGCCTGGACGCACGGATTGAAACTTCAGGCAAAAAGAGATGCATCTGACCGCATGCGGAGCCGCCGATGAACCGCGCCCGCCTGCGGACCGACGACAGGCGTTTCGAAAGAGCGGTTTTTACCCACCCCTGGCGGCATGTATCGGCGGCACCTGAAGACCAGGCGCAGCCGACCGTGGAAAACGACCTCCGACCCGGACGGGGGGGGCATCTCACAGAAAGCGACACGCCTCGCATGACTCGGGGCCATTGTGGGTCGCTAATCCTTCAACGTATAAGACTTTCATTCACAACACCCTGCCGGTTTTGACCGGCGCACAGGAGGAAGAACGATGAACAAACGAAGCGACCTGATGCTGCTAGGCGCCGAAAGGGCCCCGCACCGCTCACTCTTGCGGGCCGACGGCTTCTGCGACTGGGAAATGGAAAGGCCGATCATCGGGATCGCCAATTCCTTCAACGAAATCATCCCCGGACACATCCATCTCGACCGTCTGGTGGACGCCGTCAAGGCCGGCATCTACGCGGCAGGGGGCACGCCGATGGTTTTCAACACCATCGGGGTGTGCGACGGAATCGCCATGAACCACGAAGGGATGAAATACTCCCTCCCGAGCCGCGAACTCATCGCAGACTCGGTCGAAATCATGGCGATGGCCCACCCCTTCGACGGGCTCGTCCTCCTCGCCTCATGCGACAAGATCATCCCCGGGATGCTGATCGCCGCCGCCCGCCTGAACATCCCGGCAATCTTCCTCTCCGGTGGCCCCATGCTGCCGGGCAGGGTAGCCGGACGCGAGATGGGACTCGACAAGGTCTTCGAGGCGGTCGGCGCCCTCAACAGCGGCCGGATCACCGCTGAAGACCTGCACAGCTACGAGTGCGGGGCATGCCCGGGGGCCGGCTCCTGCTCCGGAATGTTCACCGCCAACACGATGAGCAACCTGTCGGAGGCCCTCGGGATGTCGCTCCCCTTCAACGGCAGTGCACCGGCAGTCTACTCGGACCGGGTCCATCTGGCGAAGGAAAGCGGCATGAAGGCGGTCGAGCTCGTCCGCAGCAACCTGCGGCCGCGTGATATCATGACGCGGGAGGCCTTCGGGAATGCCATCGCCGCGGACATGGCCCTTGGCGGATCGACCAATACCGCCCTTCACCTGCCGGCCATTGCCTATTACGCGGATGTGGACCTCACCCTCAAGGATTTCGACCCCTACACCGCCAGGATTCCCCACCTGACTTCCATGGCGCCCGCTGGACCGCACCACATCGTCGACCTCTACCATGCCGGCGGCGTGCCCGCGATCCTGGCGGAGCTCGGCCAGGCCGGGTTGATCGACCTCGAAACCCGGACCGTTTACGGGACCCGCCTCGGGGAAATGCTCGAACGGATTGAGGCCGGCATCCGGGACACGAAGGTGATCCGGCCGGTAAGCGACCCCGTCCACTCCACGGGGGGGCTGGCTGTCCTGACGGGCAATCTGGCCCCGGAAGGCGCCATCGTCAAACAGGCCGCCGTCGCGCCGGAGATGCTCCGGCATACGGGGCCGGCCAGGATATTCAGCAGCGAGGAAGATGCCGTGGCAGCCATCACGGGCGGCCGGATCCAAAAGGGGGATGTGCTGGTTATCCGTTACGAGGGCCCCCGGGGTGGCCCAGGGATGCGGGAAATGCTCAGCCCGACGTCGGTGCTGGCCGGGATGGGGATGGACAAGGACGTGGCGCTCATCACGGACGGGCGCTTCTCGGGGGCCACCCGCGGGTCGTCCATCGGCCACGTCTCGCCCGAAGCCGCGGCCGGCGGCCCTATCGCCGCCGTCGAGGAGGGCGACACGATCGAAATCGACATCCCGGGCAAGAGCCTGCGCCTCGAGCTTTCCGATGAAGCGATCGCCAAAAGGCTGAGCCGGCTGCCGGCGTTCGAACCCAAGGTGCGGCATGGCTACCTCGGTCGCTACGCCCGAATGGTCTCCAGCGCGGACAAAGGCGCCGTCTTCGAGCGCTAAACGCAGACAGGCGAAAGGCCGGCTCCGGATCCCATCCCGGCGGGCCATCCGGTTCACGGAGCATAGCGCAGGAGATAATCTTTCACCCGCACCTTGCGGGCCGTGTTCGCAGAGCTCATGTAGCGGACCGTTCCGAATACCGGCCTCTCCGGCCCCCAGGCATGGTCATAGCGCCCCAGGGTCCAGAAGATGCCGCTGTAGGAATTGGGATCCCGGCCGTCCAGGGCATAGCGGTTGTTGAGTTCGATCATGATCCGCAGCGCCTCTTCGGGGGAGGAGGTCCATTCAAGGATCTTCTTTCCCCAGAGCATCCGCAGGTAGTTGTGGATCGTGCCCTCGCGAAGGAGTTGACGCTGGGCGGCGTTCCACAGGGGGTCGTGGGTCGCGGCGCCTTCGAACGCCGCCAGGTCGTAGACGTACTCGCGCGGATCCTGCCGGTGCCTCTCCAGGGTCGCCCGGGCCCAATCGGGGAGAGAGGCGTACGCATCGTAATCCTCCATGAACAGGCAGCCGTTGAACCCGAGTTCACGCCAAGTGACGAGTTGGTCGAGGAACGCCTCGGCCGACTCGCTCATCCCCCACCAGCCTTGGCGGCTGCCTTTCGCGGTCAAACCCAGCCGGTCGAAAAACCATCCCTCCTTTTCCGCAAGGGTGTGGAAGACCTCGTGGACCGACAGGTGGCCGAAGTGGAGATAGGGGGATAAGCCGCTCGTGGCTTCGATCTCGGGTTCGTTCCGCTCCGAGGCATACCGTTGAAGCCTCTCCAGAAGGAACCGCTCGAGCGAGCTCCGGGCCGCCTCAACGCCCCCGGGCGTGTCGACCGGGTGGACGCCGTGGTCGATCGGGAGCGCTTCGAGCACACGATCGTCCTTCAAAGATTCGAGGGTCGTCAGAGGCCAGCGCTCCGTCGTGCTTCGGGGCAGGGTCAGCCCGCGCGGGGGCAGGCCGGCCAACGGATCGGCTGACGGCCGTTCGACCAGATGGACCGGGAGGGTCTTCTGGAGGAAGCGCCTGAAGGCATAAGCCGTCGGAAAGGGCCGATCCGCCGCCCGCATAGGCAGGAGGCCGTTCGCGTCGACCTTTTCCAGCCGGACATCCAGCTGCCGGCCCGCGGCCGCCGTCATGCGGGGGATGAAAAAGGCCGGAAAATCATCCGTGACGACCACCGCGGCCCCAGCACCCAGGGCGGCGAGGAGCCCCTTGCCCGCACGCTCGGCCGGTTCGAGATAAGGGTAGTAGAGCGCGCCGGTCCTGTTGAAATATGCGGCGTTCGCAGTCATCCCATCGAGGACGAACCGGTGCAGGCGGTCGGCGGCCCATGGATACCCCGCCCGCAGCGCTTCCAGGATCAAGAGCGGCTTTTGAAGCTCCTCGGCCCACGCCCTGGCTCGATCCAGACTGAAATTCCAGGCGGGCCGCCGAAAAGCCGTCATCCAGTAGAGAACGTAGTGCCGCTCCCGCCGAACCGGGGCGGCATTGACCGCCCTGATGCGCAGCCGGGGTACGTTGCAGTGCTGCAGCCGCCCCTCCCTGTCCTGATCCTGGTCCTGAGCCATCCTTTTCATCACTCCTCAACAGGCGGCGGGAAACGCCTGTCTTCTGCGTTACACTCATCCCGCGCCACGGCGGCGCACCTCCATGTGCGCCTCATCCCACAGGATTTCGCAAACCTTGCGTCCGGCCGTCTCTCAACAGCCTGTCCACAACGGACTTTTCAACCTGCTCTCAAGGCTTGAATCGCTTCCACCCGGGAAAAAACATCCGGCGCAACACCATTTCCAGCCCGCCATGAAAATTTTTCTTCACACCCTTCGGGTGCTCCGTCTCAACGCTTCGCGGCGGGTCCCGGTTTCTTCACACCCTTCGGGTGCTCAATCCCGCTGCGGCCGTTCTTTCCGATGACCTCGCCGCATCCTTTCAGACCCTGACATAGCGTGCGTCCGTCAACCCGTCGAGCAGAAGAAACGAAAGGATCCGCACGGCAATGATGCCGCAATCCGGACCCTCCAGAAAGACCTTCAACTGTGGATGGACCTCGAGCAGGCGGCTGCGGATGCGCGCCTCTTCCGCCTCGCTTTCGAGGGGCTCGCAAACACCTGCCACGGTCAGCGCCTGCACCTCATTGCGCCGGTTACGGCCATGCCCTTCCCGGGTGTCCACCAGGCAGCTCACCGATGGGTTTTCCATCAGATTCCGCCACTTGGTCGAGTTTTTGGCCGTCGTCATGTACATATGGCGGCAGTCTTCATCGCAGACATACGCCATCAGGGAGCAGAGCGGCTTGCCGCCGGACTCTGTCGCCAGGACGCAAAGGTCATGGTCCTGCAGCATCTTCTTCATGTTCTCGAGCGTCATCGATCCCTCCTGTATGCGCTGTGTCCTCTCCAGGCCTTCCATCCTATGTCAAATCGGGGCCTTTGTGCAAAACCGAAATCGCAGACACCCGAAGGTCAGCCGGGTGCAAGGCCCTCGCTTTTTGCTTCCCTATATGGGTGCTTCCTGCTATCAAAGGGACTGGCGGGTCAACGGCTACACAGCCGGCAAAGGGAAATCCTCCATCGAGAGCCGGGGCTCGACCGGGCTCACTGCTCCTTTTCCCGTCAGGGGCCCAATCCGAATCGTCCGCCATCCGATTCTTCTCGAAGGCATTTTCGATGAAAGACGTTGATCCCGAAAGGATGAACCCCTGGAAACCCGCGTTCACCCGCAGAAGCCTCGAGCGCAACAAAATGATTTCAGACGGAGGAAGGGATTTATGGACAACGCGCGGATCAAACTCGGCGTAAGCACCTGCCTTCTCGGTCAGGACGTCCGGTATGACGGCGGGCACAAACTCGACCGTTTCATCCGGGACACGCTCGGTCAGTACGTGGACTACGTCCCTGTCTGCCCGGAGGTGGAATGCGGCCTGGGGGTGCCGCGGGAGGCCATGCGGCTGGTAGGCGAACCATCGGCGCCGCGCCTGGTCACGATCCGCAGCGGACGGGACCTGACGGACCAGATGCTCCGATGGACTGAAAAGCGCTTGGCCGAACTGGCCGGCGAGGGGCTTTGCGGCTTCATCTTCAAGAGCAATTCGCCCAGCTCCGGCATGGAGCGGGTGAAAGTCTACACCGACAAAGGCATGCCGAACAAAGCCGGGCGGGGGATCTTCGCCGGGCTCTTCATGGATCGCTTCCCGCTGATCCCCGCGGAGGACGAGGGGCGCTTGCACGACCCGCGCCTGAGGGAGAATTTCATCGAGAGGATCTTCACCCTCAGGCGCTGGCGCGAGACGCTTGCCGGAAACAAAGGCCTCGGGCAACTGGTCCAGTTCCATACCCGGCACAAACTGCTGATCCTCTCCCACAGCGAAAAACACTACCGGGAGATGGGAAAGCTCGTCGCCGAGGGCAAGACCCGGCCGGTCGAAGAACTTTACGCCTCCTATGAGACCCTTCTGATGACCGCCCTTGCCCTCAAGACGACGAACCGGAAGAACACGAACGTTTTGCAGCACATGCTCGGCTATTTCAAACGGGACCTTTCCGCCGACGAGAAGCAGGAAATGCTGACCCTCATCGATCAATACGCCCAGGGGCTGATTCCCCTGATCGTCCCGATCACCCTGCTGAACCATTACGTTCGGAAATATCGACAGGGGTATCTCGCCGAGCAGGTCTATCTCAACCCCCACCCCACGGAGCTGAAGCTGCGGACGCATGTCTGAGTTCGGCCCCGCGGGGGCGGATTCCGGTTCTACTCGTCCTTTTCGACGATCCCGTCCCGAAGCGCCTTCGGCGTGGGAACCGGGATCGGGAAACAGCGGTCCTTCTCGGGATGATACATCAGACGATAGGAGGTCCCGCGGTTCCCGTCCCGGTGCATGTGGTCCCACCCCCGTACATAGTAAGGGCAGGCATCGTTGAAGCAGATGTACATATAGTCGTTGTCCCAGGTCTGGGCAAACGGGTTGTCGGGAACGAGCCACTTCTTCAGACGCTCCCCGCAGTGAGGGCAGCAGAGGGTCTCTTTGACCGCCTTTTTACGTTCCTCGAGCCCTTTCTCATCCAATCTCCCGCGATAGGGCACGACCGGCTCAGGGCGCCTTGACCGATCTGCACCGCCCTTCCGCTCAGCATAAACGGCGTATACCGGATCGCTCGGAATCCCCATGTCCGCATATTTGTCATCCGAGGGACGCGGCCGGCCTTTTGAAAGAAACTCCTTCGGCTCGTCGAACACCCCGCTCCGCTCGAAGAACTCCTGCACGAGGATCACCCGCTCCTCCTCCCCGGATTCGCGCCAGATCTTGACCGCTTTCCGGGGAAACATCCGGTTGGAGAAGATCACCAGGAAGAGCCCTCCCGGCTTGAGGACGCGTCCCACTTCCTTGAAGACCTCGAAGGGGTTGGTCATATAGTCTACGGAAACCGTGTTCAGGACAACATCGAAGGTTTCGTCCGCAAACGGAAGGTGCGGGTCCGCATTCAGGTCATGAAGAACCCTTTCGGTCAACGCGGGATTGCGGTCCAGTTCATTCTTGTTCAGCCCCAGCCCTACGACGCGTGCGGGACGGAGGGACGCCGGCAGATGCGAATCCCAGCCCGCCATGAGGTCCAGGATGACCGGAGCCTCCTCCACCACCAGGTCCCCGATCACCTTCTCGACGGTTTCGAGAGCCGTCCGATCCAGGTGGCTGACAAAACGGTCCGTCGCGTAGAACACCTCGTCGTTCGAATCGTCCAGGCGCGAAAAGGCCCCCGCAAGATTCACGGGACTCCACTCGAAACCCTTTTCCTGCAAAACGCTCTGCACCTCGTTCATCGCTTCACCTCCATAGAAAAAGCCGGCATCCAACACTTGGACCCGGCTCGTAGCCCCATCTCTGGGCGGGTTAGTATTTGCTTCATTCGCTGTTTGATTCTATGATAAATCAGCTTAACGGATTGTCAATCCGGTTGTGCGCCATTCCTGTACGGTCCATCCGGCCGTTTCACCGCAGGGCCGGCCGAATGACATCCACACAGCGGCGGCGGCCGCCTTCATCGGACCGCATCTCCCGGGCCTTCCAAGGCATTCGCCGCAAAGGCCTCCCGCCGGCTGCTCTTCGGCGACAACCGGTGCCCATCGGCGCCTTTTTTTGAACCCGACTTCCGGAACCCTTTTCCTGAAGGAGGCATCATGGACGATCGACCTGTACTGGTAACCGGCGCCACAGGCTACGTCGGCGGGAGGCTGGTCCCGCTGCTCCTCGAAGCGGGCCATCGCGTCCGGGTGGTAGGCCGGTCAGCCGCCAAACTGCGCTGCCGCCCCTGGGCGGCCCACCCGCTGCTCGAAATCGCCGAGGCCGACATGCTGGACGAAGCTGCGCTCACAACTGCCTGCAAAGGCTGCCGCGCGGCCTTCTACCTCGTCCATTCCATGAATCCGCGAAGCAAGGACTTCGACAGAACCGACCGGGAGGCCGCGGAGCACATGGCCCGCGCGGCCGCTGCTGGAGGTGTGGGGCGGATCATCTATCTCGGAGGGCTCGGCTCGAACCACCCCCGGGCAAGCAAACACTTGCGCTCCCGTGGTGAAGTGGCCCGCATCCTCCAGTCCGGCAAGGTCCCCGCCACCTTTCTGCGGGCCGCGGTCATCCTGGGGGCCGGGAGCGCCTCTTTCGAGTTGATCCGCTACCTCGTCGAGCGCCTGCCCGTGATGACCACCCCGCGCTGGGTCCGAAATCCCATCCAGCCGATCGCCATCAGCAACGTCCTCCAGTATCTGAAAGGCTGTCTGGAGCACGAGGAAACCCGTGGGAACACCTATGATATCGGCGGACCGGATGTGCTCACCTACCAGCGGCTGCTCGAGACCTATGCCGAAGAGGCCGGCCTGCCGAGGCGCGTGATCATCCCCGTTCCGGTGCTGAGCCCGAGGCTGAGTTCGCACTGGCTCCACCTGGTGACTCCGGTCCCCATCTCTCTTGCCAAACCCCTGGTCGAGGGGCTGTCCGTCCCGGTGGTCTGCGAAGAAAACCGGATCCGGGAGATCATCCCCCAACGTCTGCTTTCGTGCCGGGAGGCCATCCGGCGGGCTCTTGAACAGACGCGGAGCGGCAGCGGGATCGCGACCTGCTGGAGCGACGCCGGTCCCATTCGCATTCCCGAGTGGCTGGACTGCGGGGATGCCTCCTATGCCGGGGGAACCCTCTTCGAATGCGGATACCGCGTCGTCATCGAAGGGCAGGCCGAGGAAATCTGGGAGCCGATCACGCGAATCGGGGGCAGCACGGGATGGTATTTCGCCGACACCCTTTGGGCCCTGCGCGGCGCCATGGACCGGATGGTCGGCGGGGTCGGGCTGCGGCGCGGACGCCGTGAGCCGAGGGAGATCCGATACGGCGACGCCCTCGATTTCTGGCGGGTCATCGGCGTCGAAGAAGGCCGGCGACTGCTGCTGCTGGCCGAGATGAAACTTCCCGGTGAAGCGACCCTCGAGTTCAGGCTGCAGCCGATCGGGGAAAACCGGACCCTCCTCGAGCAGTATTCACGGTTCCGACCCAAGGGCCTTTTCGGCATCCTCTACTGGTACGCCTTTTACCCGGCCCACCAGTGGCTCTACACGGGGATGCTCAAAGGGATCGCCAAGGCGACGCACCGCCCGATCGCAGGGGATCCGCAGCAGTTTGCGCCTCGCCCTGCGAAAAATGCTTGCGCTTTGCAGACGAAACCTTAGCTTGTTTCCATCCGGAAATGATTTCGCGGTAGGACTAAGTTTCCAACCCGGAAATGAGGATTTTTGGCTAATATCAATGAAATCAAGTGTTTGCGCGGAGGCGACCTGCAGGTCGCCGCACAAGCAAACGTGCAGATTGACGCCGAGATTGGCCAAAAAGACCATTTCTGGATGGGCATCCCCTGTGTGACGCATGGAGACCGGCCACCGCTCGACATGCCAACAGCGCAGGCGGCCGCGCAAATTCAGACCCCTAAGACGTGGAGGCACCCATGGACCTGAAAGGCTATTTCGAAGACACCAAGGGACGGGGCATCCTTGCCACCGCTGATTCGGAAGGACGTGTCGATCTGGCTGTCTACGCAAAACCCCACTTCATGGATGACGGATCCGTAGCCTTCATCATGGCCGACCGGCTGACGCACCACAACCTTCTTTCCAACCTATACGCCGCCTATCTTTTCATGGAGGAAGGCACGGGGTACAAAGGCAAGCGGCTGTTTCTGAAAAAACTCCGGGAGGAGCAGGACACGGAACTGCTCTACAGCCTGCGAAGGCGAAAATACGCCGCCGAAGAGGAACACGAAGAGGCCTCCCGGTTTCTGGTCTTTTTCGAGGTCGAGAAGATCCTTCCGCTCATCGGATCCGGGGAAAAGGCTTAACCGGTTTCTATTGGCAGATCGCTTTCCGTTGCCGAAAGGAAAATTCTCCTTTTCGGAGCCACCCGATCAGCCGCAGAGCAGGCAGAGGCATCATTCTTCGCCTTCACCGGGCCGCATGGCTGCAAGGCGAAGCCGTTCGGGAACCGCCCAGTCGTTCAGCAATGGAATGGTCGCCGGCGGGACAAGGGATTCCCATGCCTCGCCCGTGGCCATTCGGGCGCGGACCGCCTTGCCGCTCAAACCTTTCTCCGCGGGTGGTTTCTCCCACAGGACATGGATCTTGAGTCCGAGCGTCTCGAAGCGTTCCTTTTTCCGTCTTCCCCAGGCATCGTAAATCGTCAGGAAAAAGGTCGCGGAGAGGGGTACGTAGTAGCGATAGAGTTCAGGCAGGTTGATCGGAAAGGGGACGATCGAGAATTCCTTCGGGCCCAGTCCCTCCGCCAGGAGGGCATGTTTCAGCAGGATATAGCGCTCGAAATAGGTGAGAGGATTGGCCGAAGGCACGCTTCGTTCGGGGTCCGCGGCATCGAAGCCGGTCTGCTGCGGATCCGGGTTCGTAATGCCGACCACCAGATGACGTGTCAGGGCCTTACCCGCCATCAGATACCGCATGTGGTCCCGGTGCAGAACCTGGAACCGCCCATGGATGACGCCTGTTTCGATCAACCCGCCCCCAAAACAGGTCCATTATCTGCTGCACTCGGACCGCAGCGGACCCCGGAATATCATTTTCGTCGATCAGCGGTCGGGAATTCGACGCGAAAGGTCGTCCCCCCCGACTCACGGCACCCGGCCCCATCCCGGATGAATCGGCATGCGCTGATCCGCCCGGGGCATTCATCCGCCTCTTTCGGGATGAATCGGCAGCGTAGAGACGCCATGTCGATCTCGAATCCATAGCGCTCGCCGAACACCTTCATACGCAGGAGGTCGATGCCCTTTCCCCCGGCATTGAAATCGTAAGGCCTTTTGGACGAGTAGGCCATCGTATCCCGTGTGGTGAAAAACCCCTCGAAGATCCGCCTCTGATTCTCGGCCGTGATCCCAACCCCTTCATCCTGGACCTCCAGGATGACACGGCCTTCTTTGCCGCTCACCCTGACGTGAACATACCCTTCATCCGGGGTGTTTTCGATCGCGTTCTTGACCAGCCCTTCGACGACCTTCTCCGCCACATCAGGCGGAAGCCAGACCGGCGGAACCGTCGCGATATCGGTGGCCACATGGATCTCGCGATGAGGGAAAAGCGCTTCGATCTTTTCCAAGACGTCCGGAACGAAGGCATCCAGCCGGATCTCCTCCGGGACGCTCTCACGCGGTGCGAACAAGGCGTCGATACGCCGCCGGATACGGACCACAGCAGGGCCTTCTCCAACCTCTTCGGCGATCAGCGCCTCGAGTTCGTCGGCGCAGGCATCCAGTAGCGACACAAGGATGCCATAGTGGGGATAGGGCCTCTCCCGCATGATGTCCTCCACCTGGTACTGGATCTCCATCAAGCGATCCAAATTACGGCGGGCGCGCTCGATGGTGTTCTGCCAGGAGCGGTCTGACAACTCGGCCAGTTTACGGGAAAGGATCGTGAGAGAAAGGAGCAGGACGGAAATCGGCGTCTTCAGCTCATGGGACAGGTGGTTGATGACCTTGTCCTTCGCCCGGTTCATGCTGCTCACTTCCATGTAGGCCCGGCGGATCTGATCGGCAAAACGCGCGTTTTCTATCGAAAGGCCCAAGGTGCCCGCCACGGTCATCAGCAATTCCACGTCCGTCTGATCGAATACGCCTTCCTGCTTATTGAGCGCCAGGAGGACGCCGATGATGTGATCCCCGCTCCTCAAGGGCACCGCCAGGATATCGTGGGTCGTATAGCCGAGCTGCTGATCGACGAAGGAGGAGTAATTCTCGAACCGGGACGTGTCAGGGATGAGGAGCGGCTCGCCGGTCCGGATGACCTGCGCCGCTACACCCGGGTAGTCCGCAGGATAACGGATCTCTTTCGCCTTCCGCTGGAGATCGCGGTCATCGTAAGCCACACCCAGAAAGAAAAGTTCGTTCTTCTCCTCATCCCTGAGGACGACGATGGCCCCCTGGGCATTGACCAGGACCCGGACCTCACTGCTGATGTAGTCCAGAAGCCCTTCGAGATCCGGGTGGGCATGGAGGCCCGTGCTGATGCGCAGCATGGCGGCATTGTGCTGTGCGATGCGCTTCTCACGGGTCACATCCCGGATGATGATCAGCTCGCCTGCCGGAGTGCTGGCAAAGGCATCGTAAACAGCCGCGCGGATGACAACATCGAGCACACGCCCGTCCTTTGTCAGCCGCTTCGTCTCATGCCGCATCACGACCCTGTTTTCTATGAGCCGCCCGAGATATTCCTGCGTCTCGCCCACCAGACCCTGTGGGATATAGGGAATTCTTTGCCCGATCAACTCATCCGGCGTCCAACCGAAGATCTCGGTGAAAGCCGAATTGACGAAGGTCACCCGGCCATCCAGTGTAAGGAGCGCCACCGCATAAGGAACAAACTCCAAGAAGGTCCTGTACCGCTTTTCCGTGCGGCGCAGCTCATCCTGCGTGTGGTGCAGGTCCGCCAGCTCCTTCTCGAGCTCCCGGACTCGCTCGATCAATTCTTGATACGTCGGCTGCTCCATGATCGGCATAGGTTCCCATGGGGGGTATAGATGACTTCGGATGCGGACTGATGCTATACTGCATCTTGTCAAGCCATGCCTCCCGTCTGATAGAGACAGGTGCAGGCAGCCGCCGCAGCCGATCGGGTTTCCGGCATCTCTGCCCTCGATCTGCGGCGGGCGCGGCAATGAACGGGCGCATTCTCTCAACGGCATCCGCATGGACCACGGACTCTTCCACCACGACGCAGAACCCGCCGGGGCGGGATGGCGTGGGCGGGAGCAAACATATGAAAACGTTTTTCTTTTTCCGTCAGAAACGATTTCGGCTGTCCTGTTCGGCTTTCATCGAGAGCTTTGGTCTCGAGCTCAAAGCTGAGGCCGCGCATTCACAAAACCAGGCTGTAATGAGAGAGACCGGTTCCCGATAAAGAGCGGTGGTTTTTCTCGGCAGCCTTCGGCCGCTCCGCCGTGCGACCTCGGGAAGCGCTTCGGCCAAGCCCGCTCTAAGAGCATCGAACCTAGAAAACCACGGGCCCTGCGGGTCTTTCCGCAGACGAACCTGCACACCAGCGACTGGATCATCCGAAAAAGCCTGTATGATATGATGGATATTTATACCCAACATGGGTCTGCTTTTCAATCTCAAATCCGCCGCTGAGCCGCACGGCTCCGGCCGCTTGCACCGCACACAACAGACAGGGAACGCCTCTTCGCCTGTCTGAAGGCGAAGCCCGTTTTCGTCGTTGGAAAGGGGGAACCTCATGGACCTCGAGACCAAAGTCCGACAACACCTTGAAACCGTTTACGGCAGCAGCGTGTCGAATCTAACGATGAAGCGCCTCGGTAAAGGGGTGCACGGCACCGCATTCAAACTCGCCTTCGAAACGGACGGAAAGCAGCGGGATCTGATCCTCAAAACCTTGTTCCCGGCTGAATTCGGTCATGACCATTTTTCGGACCGGGCGCGGGTTCTGCTCCTCGCCTACGCGGACTACAACGACATGCCGCAGCATGTCGAGGCGATCGACGTCGTGGGCGACGCTCCGGACCGGTTGATCTCCCTCAAGGATGCCCAAGAGTTCTTCATCTTCATGAAAACAGCCCCCGGAACACCGTATGTGGAGGATCTCGATGCCATCCTCCAGCGCCACGCCCTGACCGAACAGGACAGGGAAAGGACCCGGGCATTGGCGCGGTTTCTGGCCAGGCTGCATCAACGTCGCTACCAGGGCCCGAACGCGTGCTCCCTTTACCGCCGCAGGATCCGCGAACTGGTCGGCCATGGCGAGTGCATCATGGGCATCATCGACACCTACGACGCGGTCCCGTTCGCCAGCTTCCAAGAGCTTTCCGCTTTTGCCCGAAAAGGAGTCTCCTGGTGGGAAAAGCTGCGGGACAAGGTTGAAAGGCTTTGCAATGTCCATGGAGACTACCACCCCGGAAATATCCGCTTCCACGGAGAGGGGTTCACCCTGCTGGACCGCTCGCGCGGGAGGTGGGGCGAGGCCGCCGATGACGTCAGCTGCCTGGCATCCAATTACATCTACTATGCCCTGAAGGACCGCGGATGCTTCGAGGGGCCTTTCGCCGAGCTTTGCCGAGTGTTCGCAGAAAACTACCTCGAACTGACCGGAGACCACGATCTGCTAAGCATGGTTCAGCCTTTCTTCGCCTTTCGCATCCTGGTCATCGCCAACCCGCGCTTCTATCCTGACGACACCCCCGCCGTCAAACGAAAGCTCATCACCTTCGGGCTCAACGTGCTCGACTGCGAACGCTTCGATCTCGAAAAGGTGCCTGACTACTTGATATAATGGTTGTCCAAAATTAAGATGTCATCCAAAAACACATGAAGAAACTTCTGAAAAAGCATGCAACGGCCGTACGTGACAGTATCTCGAGCGCTCTTCTACGATGCCTCACAAATGGAGAAATGGTGAACAGCCGTGACGCGATCTAGATTCCATCCGGAAATGGTCTTTTTGGCCAATCTCGGCGTCAATCTGCACGGTTGCTTATTTGGTTGTGCGGGGACCCGCAGGTCGCCTCGGCGCAAGTTGCTAATTTCCTTGATATTGGCAGAACTGGATTTCCCGCGAAGCGGTGGGACTGAGCACGTGCAGCGGGTGAAGAAACCGGGACTTGCTCTGCAGGGGTGGGACTGAGTACCCGAAGGGTGTGAAGAAAAATCCTCCTTTCCGGATTGGAAACTGGGTTCTACCGGGAAACCATTTCCGGATGGAATCCAAATAGGAAGTCACAGGAGGCACAGGGAGCCTGACTGCTAAGTCGACCGAAAATCCATCGCAGGAAAAATCATATTTTTGTATTTCAGTCTTTAGAAAAACGAATTCTTGAAGCATTCTCATTCAAACACTGCTGACAAGCCTGGTACCTAGGATAAATCCACAAGAGAATGACAACAAACAGAAAAGAAAAGACTTCACGTCAATCGAAGGCTGTGAGGCATGCCATCCGGGGGGCCATGCTGCTTGTGTTGATTCTTCTGGTCGGCACCCTGGGCTACGTTCTTCTGGAGGGCTGGCCGGTTATCGATGCCTTGTACATGACCATTATCACGATCACTACGGTAGGTTTTGGAGAGGTAAATATCGTCTCGAGTTCGGGGCGGGTCTTCACCATTTTCATTATCTTCATGGGCATGGGCATCATGGCGTACAGCCTGGGGATGGTGGCCCAGATCATGGTGGAGACACAGGTAAAGACCATCCTGGGGAGGCGAAAATTGGGAAAGGAGCTACGATCCATCAAAAATCACTACATTGTCTGTGGATTCGGACGCATCGGGAAAATAATCGCCAGGGGGCTGAAGGGCCAAGGGGTTCCCCTGGTGGTGATCGATCAATCTCCTGACTTGAGGGAAATCCTGGAGGAGGAAAACATCCCCCACATTATCGGCGACGCCACCAGCGACGACATTCTGCTGGAAGCCGGCATCGAAACAGCCAAAGGCCTCGTTACGGTTGTGTTGTCCGATGCAGACAATCTTTTTATCACCATGACGGCCCGGGGGCTCAATCCGAGGCTGTTTATCGTTTCGCGAGCGGATAATGATGCGACCGAAAAGAAGTTGATGAGGGCCGGAGCCAATAAGGTTGTCCTTCCCTATCTTATCGGCGGCATGAGAATGGTCCACACCATTTTAAAGCCCGCGGTAATGGATTTCATCGATTTCACCATGCACGAATCAAATATTGAACTAAAGCTCGAAGAACTCCAAGTGGGCGAACAATCCAGGTTGAACGGCGTCAGTCTGATCAATTCGGGGATCCGCAAGGAAATGAATGTGATCATCGTAGCGATCAGGAAGAAGGGCGGAGAAATGGTTTTCAACCCATCCTCGGAAACAGTCATCGAGGAAGGAAATACCCTCATAGCCCTTGGTCCAGGAAAGGACCTGGATCGACTCTCCGACATATTACTGAATTAAATATAATAAAACTGATTATAACGTTTTTTAGCAGAAACCGGAGAAAACATTCCTGGATGACGCATCGGTTCGGTAATGGCAATATGCCAATCAAGTATCATGAACCAGAGAGCAAGGAGGTACTCATGGCAAGGAGGAAGAAAGGCCGACATACACACCTGTGGCTCTTGATATTCACCGGGCTTATTTGGGCATACACGGCAGGCGCTCAGGCCGGTGAAGATCCGAGCAAGGGTCAGAGCGTTTATGTTCCAGTGTATTCACACATCTACCAAGGGGATCAGGAAAATCCCATCTACCTTGCAGTTACCCTCAGCATTCGAAATGTGGACCCCAAACAGCAGATTACGGTGTTATATGCAGATTATCATAATTCCAAAGGTACTCTGTTGAAAAGATTTCAGGATGGGCCCGTTCAGCTTCCCCCGTTTTCGTCGATGCGGTACGTGGTGGCGGAGTCCGACAAGGCCGGAGGATCCGGGGCTTTCTTCAAAGTCGCCTGGCAATCAGTGGACTTGGTCAACCCGCCCATCCTCGAATCAATCATGATCGGAACCAAATCACAGCAAGGTATTTCCTTTACCTCCAGAGGGCAGGTCATCCTCGAAGGAACTGAAGAAAAGGCGAACGTAGATGCGTCTGAAAAGATCCGCAAGATGGCGACCGAGTGAGTGAGTGTCTGCCCTAATATCCGGAAACATAGAAAAGGGAATGTCCTTTTATAAGGAAGACGCCTTAGTGGCAAGCGGCAGCAAGGACGCTGTCTATGTTGGTTTAAAAAGGATTCGCGACCTGCAGATCGCCGTACCAGCGAACGTGCAGATCGACGCCGAGATTGGCCAAAAAGACCATTTCCGGATGGGAAAATAGAAGGCCTTCGATCCCGGCATACGCCTTTCGGGCTGAAAGAAGACGAAGCAGTTTGCGGACAAGCTGAAAACATGCGCAAAAAGCTGCCCCTGGTCTTTCTGTGGAAAGCCAGGGGCAGGTCTTACCAGGTTTGGCAACAAAGGAACTCAGAAGGCCAGGGAAAAAGTCACCCCTCCGAAGAAAAAGTCCGAATCCTGGCTGTAACTTGCATCCGTAATCAGGTCATCCGCCTCGCTCGAGAGCGGGAAGGAGTAGGCGATCATGGGCGCGCAGCTGAAATAGTCGCCGAGCGGGATGGTCAAGCCCACGGAAACCAGCCCGTCATGCAGGCTGCGGTATTTCTCGTTCGGATTTCCGGCTTCGGAGAAATCGTCATCGTCCGAAAAGTAGTACCCGGCCGATGCCCCGAGATCGAGGCTGATCTCCCGCGGGAGTTCGAACGAATGGGATATCCCGAGTTTCAGATACCAGGCCGGAACGTGCGCGATTTCCCGATAGATCGTCAGGGTCGGAGAGAGAAAGACATCTAGGCCGGCACTGGCATAAAGCTCCTGAGAGTCGTCCAAACCGTCGAGGGCATAGTAGATATACCCCGCCCCCAGATTGACGGGGCCGACCGTCCGCTCGTAGCCGAATGTCAGATCGGTTTCGTTCCATTGGGCCTCGTTGCGATCATCCCCATAAACGTCCGTATCGATATTGCCCCAGAGGTTGAGGCTGAACCCCATGTACCCCACCGTCACCGACGGTTGAATCACCAGGCTGTCCTTGCTGAGTTCGTACCCCCGCCAGATGTATTGACTCATAAACGCCACGTCCGCCGAAGCGGTTGGGGCCGGTTCCTCTTCCGCCCGGGTTGGAACGGCCGCCGCAGACAGCAGGACGGCAATAATAAGGACTACTCTGCTCAAATGCTTAAACATCTTCATGGATTTTTCTCCTCTCGTCTCGTTTTTTGCGGCGGGCTCCCAGGCCCGACGTAAACAGTTCTTGGAATTTCGATCCGTTGCGGTGGATCCTCGAGCCGGACTATTGCTGTGCATAGGAAGACACCTCGAAATCCGGATAAGCATTGCCGCCATGTTCTCCATGGTCAAGGCCATCAGCCTCTTCCTCGGGTTTGACCCTCAGGCCGATCGTCTTATCGATGACCTTGAAGAGGATGAAAGCTGTAAAGAAGGTCCACGCGAAGCAGGCTCCAATCCCCAGGAGTTGAACCCCGATGATTTTTGCCGAGGTTCCTCCCATGTTGAAGAGACCGGCGGCCAAGGTGCCCCAGGCCCCGTTGACCCCGTGGACCGAGATGGCGCCGACTGGATCGTCTATTTTCATCCGGTCGAAAAACACCACCGAAAAAACCACCAGGACACCCGCCACTGCACCGATGACGATGGCACTCAGCGGCAATACATTCGCGCAGGGGCTGGTAATCGCAACGAGTCCGGCCAGTGCACCGTTCAAACTCATGCTCACATCAGGTTTGCCGAACCTCAACCAGGACGAAAACATGGCGAAAAGGGCGCCCGTCGCAGCGGCCAGATTGGTGTTCACGAAGATCAGTGCGATGTCCTTGTTGGCCGCAGTGGTCGAACCCGGATTGAAGCCGAACCAGCCGAGCCACAGGATAAAGACACCGAGGGCCGCCAGCGGGATATTATGTCCCAGAATGGGACGTATCGTTCCGTCCGGGAGATACTTTCCAAGCCTCGGCCCAAGAACGATCGCTCCGGCAAGGGCCGACCAGCCGCCCACGGAATGGACCACCGTGGAACCAGCGAAGTCGATGAACCCGAGGCCTTCGAGCCATCCGCCGCCGTTGAAAAGCCCTCCCCATGCCCAGCTTCCGAAAACCGGGTAAATGAAACCGCTTACAAAGAGGCTGTAGACCAGATACCCAGAAAACTTTGTCCTTTCAGCCATGGCACCGGACACGATGGTCGCGGCCGTAGCCGCAAAGACCACTTGAAACATCCAGAAGGCCAGTACCCAGGGGTCACCGCCTGCCTCGAAATCACTCAGGAAGAATCCGCTTGTACCGATCCACCCGGTACTCGAGGCACCAAACATCAATCCGAAGCCAAGCGCCCAGAAGGCCAAAGATCCCATGGAAAAGTCCATCAGGTTCTTCATCATGATATTGATAGCATTTTTGGCACGGGTAAATCCCGCCTCCACCATGGCAAAACCGGCCTGCATAAAGAACACCAGCGCAGCCGCAACAAGCGTCCACACATAGTCGGCATGCGTTTGGACCAACGCGATCGCCTCCTTGTTCGACATCGGCGTCGGAGGATCGTCTCCCGCCCAGGCACAGGCGAAAGCACCTCCCGCATAAATGAATAAAAAAATCATCGCTGTTTTCATTCGAATACGTCTCCTTCCCGCTCCGGTAATCATGCACTCCCGCTCCCTGGTTGCGTCCCTCCACCTGTTTGTCGGCTTGGCAGATTGCCTTCGGGAAGTGCTTCAGCAGCCAGGAATGAACTACTTCAAAGGGATAGCCTACAAAGCGTCCCGGCCCGACTCGCCGGTGCGTATGCGCACCGCTTCTTCGATCGGCAAAACGAAGATCTTTCCGTCACCGATCTGTCCGGTCCGCGCCGTGTCCGTTATCGCCGCAACCACTTTCGGCACCATGCCGGCCTCGACGACTACGTCGATCTTGACCTTCGGAACGAAATCGACTTGATACTCCGCTCCCCGGTAGGTCTCACGGTGCCCCCTCTGGCGGCCGAACCCTTTGACCTCGGTGACGGTGATCCCCTTCACTCCGGCCCCGGCGAGGGCGGCCTTGACCTCGTTCAGTTTGAAAGGCTTGATGATGGCTTCGATTTCTTTCACGCTCCTTCCTCCTTATTTTGTGTTGCAGCTGCGTCTGACCACTGCGAAATCATCCCGGGAATTTGATGGAAACCTAGGTTGTATCCATCCGGAAATGATTTCGCGGTAGAACCCAGTTTCCAATCCGGAAATGAGGATTTTTGGCCAATATCAAGGAAAT
>ENA-OSEO01001094-OSEO01001094.1-sediment-metagenome-genome-assembly--contig:-NODE-1094-length-54999-cov-14.108172_pt1 | contig 54999 bp, 44 predicted proteins | sample MGYA00237883_ERZ534232 | MGnify/ENA metagenome assembly ERZ534232
GCAGCGCTCTTCTTCTTCGTGGGAGCCCAGTTCGTAGCCATGGGACTCATGGGCGAATACATCGGGCGCATATACGAAGATGTCAGGGCCCGCCCGAGGTATTTTGTGGAGCGCGTTGTGGGGATGGAACCAAGCGCCAAGGAATCATCAGGCCTCCAAGGGTGCACCAACGAGTGTTCCCAAGGGGTTATCTCAGCAGGATGACATTTATGAAAGCAATCGTTCTTGGTTATCACGACATTGGCTGTGCGGGGATCGACTCGCTGCTTCGAAACGGTATCGAGATCGCGGCGGTCTTCACGCATCGCGACGAACCGGGGGAGAACATCTGGTTCGGGTCCGTCGCAGAACAGGCTTCTGCCAGAGGGATTCCGGTCTTCGCCCCCGACGACATCAACCATCCACTGTGGGTGGAACGAATACGCGGGCTGAAGCCTGACATCCTTTTTTCCTTCTATTACAGGAAGATGGTCCACGAGCCGATTCTGTCGATACCTCCGGCCGGCTGTCTGAATCTGCACGGTTCCCTGCTGCCGCGATACAGGGGACGCTGCCCGGTGAACTGGGTCTTGATCAACGGCGAGTCGGAGACGGGCATGACGCTCCACTACATGACGCCACAGCCTGACGATGGTGATGTGGTGGATCAGCAAAGGGTCGCCATCGGTGAAGAAGATACGGCGAGGAGCTTATTCGACAAGCTTACTCGAGCCTCGGGATGCCTTCTGGATCGGGCTCTTCCACTCCTCAGGGAGGGGAAGGCCGGACGTTTCCCCCAGGAACATTCCCTCGCCACGGTATACGGAGGGAGAGGTCCCGAAGATGGTGAAATCCGCTGGGGACGGAGTGCACGCGACGTCAGGAATCTCGTCAGGGCAGTGACACGCCCTTACCCGGGTGCGTTCAGTCATCTCGGTGACCGGAAGTGCTTTTTCTGGCAGGTGACGGAGCAGTCGGGGGCCCCGCCGGGGGTCAAACCCGGAACGGTGCTCTGTGTGGATCCTTTCGAGGTGGCCTGCGGAGACGGTTCGGTGCGCGTGGATTTCGGACAGTGTGACCACGGCCTCTATTTGAGCGGCGTGCAGCTGGCAAGGGAACTCGGTGTTGTGAAAGGCATGATTTTCGGCCCTCCGGCCAGCGCCCGTCTGCGGGAAAGTAAGAAACGGCATGTACTGATCCTGGGCGCGGATGGATTCATCGGCAACGCGCTCAGCGAGAGGCTTCTCCGAAGCGGCAGATATGAAGTCCATGGCATGGACCTGCAGTCGACCTATTTGGAAAACCTTCTGGGGCAGTCAGGTTTTCACTTTCACGAAGGAGACATCGCCATCCACCGGGAATGGATCGAGTACCATGTTCGCAAGTGCGATGTGGTCATCCCTCTGGTGGCCATCGCCACGCCCCTGGAATACACCCGCAACCCGCTCAGGGTCTTCGAGCTGGATTTCGAGGAGAACCTGAGGATCGTCCGATACTGCGTCCGTTACGGGAAGCGGGTCGTCTTCCCCTCCACCTCCGAGGTCTATGGCATGTGTGAGGACGAAGAATTCGACGAGGATCAATCCCGTTTGGTCTTGGGTCCCATTCGCATGCAGCGATGGATATATTCCTGCAGCAAGCAGCTGCTGGACCGGGTGATATGGGCGTATGGTCAGAAAGAGGGTCTGCAGTTCACCCTCTTCCGGCCTTTCAACTGGATCGGTCCCAAGCTGGACAGCCTGGACTCAGCGCGCATCGGCAGTTCCCGCGTGATCACGCAGCTTATATTGAACCTGGTGGAGGGTACTCCGATCCTCTTGGTCGACGGGGGGCGGCAGAGGCGCTGTTTCACAGATCTACTGGATGGGGTCGAGTGCCTGTACCGGATCATCGAGAATGCCGACAACCGCTGCAACAACCGCATCATTAACATCGGCAACCCCGAGAATGAAGCATCCATCCGCGAACTGGCGGAGATCCTTCTCGAAAAGTTCGGAAGGCACCCTCTACGCCCCCTGTTTCCGCCCTTCGCAGGATTCAAGGAGGTGGAGAGCCGTTCCTACTACGGCAACGGCTATCAGGATGTGCAGCACCGTAAACCCAGCATCCGCAATGCGCGACGGCTCGTGGATTGGGAACCGGCCATCTCGCTCGAGGATTCCGTTGAAAGAACGCTCGATTTTTTTCTCCGGCAGGCCGCCGATGCCGTCAGATCGACGCGCTTGCCCGCCCCAGGCGGAAAAGCCGATTTCCGGCTGGAGGTTTATCCGGAGTCGGATGATCTCCTCCGGCTGGGCAGGGCCGCGGCTGTGAAGAGATGAGAATAGGCTTGCGTATCGACGTGGACACGTTGCGGGGCACGCTTACGGGCGTTCCCCGGCTGCTCGGCTCCATGGCGCGAGCAGGGGTTCGGGGGAGCTTCTTCTTTTCCGTGGGGCCGGACAACATGGGGCGGCACATCTGGCGCCTTTTTCGCCCGGCCTTCCTCGTCAAGATGCTGCGCACGCGTGCGGCGAGTCTTTACGGCTGGGACATTCTCCTCAAGGGCACCCTTTGGCCCGGGCCCTGTATCGGCGAACGGGCGGGCGAGGTAATCCGTTCGGTGAAGGAGCAGGGTCACGAGGTGGGCCTGCATGCATGGGATCACCATGCGTGGCAGGTGCGCATAGAGCGCATGGATGTTCAGGAAAGAGTGTCGGCCCTGCGCCGGGGCTATGAGACCCTTAGAGAAATTGTCGGAGAGGGGCCGTGCTGTTCTGCTGCACCCGCCTGGCGTGTAACGGATGACGTCCTTCTCGAAAAGGAAATGTATCCGTTCGTTTACGGAAGTGATTGTCGCGGAACGAGCCTTTTCTATCCAGTGGTGAACGGTCGCGCCCTCAGACAGCCTCAGATTCCCGTAACTTTGCCAACCTATGACGAGGCGGTCGGACGAAACGGGATTCGTCATGAGGATTGGAACACGTATCTCCTCAATCGCCTGAACCCGGCATCTCTCAACGTACTCACCGTTCATGCGGAGGTGGAAGGGGTGGCTTGCACCAGCCTGTTCGACCGGTTCTTGAAAGAAGCGATGTCGACCGGCTGGCGTTTCGTGCCTCTGGGCGCCCTCCTTGATGGGGAAACTCCGATCAGCACCGGAAGCATTGTACGGGGGTTCGTCGCAGGCCGCGAGGGCTGGATTTCCTATCAAGCTCAGAACATACCAGGCGGCCGAAGGCCAGCGTTGGGGTAGCCATGCTGGTTTCTTCCGATTCGACCAGCCGGGTGGTGCCTTCCCGGTTGGGATCCACTCGCTGGGCTGCGGCTGCGGCCATTGCTCTCTACCTCCTGATTTACGTCTTCCCCCTGGGTGTGAGGCCCCTCATCCTTCCGGACGAGATCCGCTACGCCGAAATCGCGCGTGAAATGCTGGCCGGTGGAGATTGGGTGGCTCCCCGCCTGGACGGGATCAGGTACTTCGAGAAGCCGGTTCTGGGTTATTGGGCGGGGGCCGTTTCGCAGGCCGTACTGGGTGAAAATGCCTTTGCCGCGCGTTTGCCTTCGGCCCTTGCGGCCGGCGCGACTGCACTTGCCGTTTTTTTTCTACTGGCCTGTTTCGGCCCCGGGTCGCGCACGGGCTTGTTCGGAGGCGGCATCTATTTGACGATGGCCATGGTCTTCGGCCTGGGCACGTTCAATGTCCTCGACAGCCTCCTCGCCTTCTTTCTCACCGGGTCGTGCGCCGCGTTCTTCGCCTTTTGGCGGTCGACCGGGCCCAGGCGCAGACGGCTGAGCTGGTTGGCAGTTTGCGGCGCTTTTTGCGGCCTTGCGTTCCTGACCAAAGGTTTTCTCGCCTTTGCCGTCCCCACCGCGGCGGCGCTGCCGTTTCTCCTGTGGGAGCGTCGTTGGCTGCAACTGCTGCGTGTGCCTTGGCTTCCCTTGTTCTTCGCCTCGGTGGTGATTGCGCCGTGGGCGCTGCTGATCGCATGGGCTGAGCCGGATTTCTGGCGGTATTTCTTCTGGATAGAGCACGTGCAACGTTTCTTTTCCGATACCCCCCAGCATCCTGCCCCTTTCTGGTACTTCCTCCCTGTCATGCTGGGCGGCGCGCTGCCCTGGACGTTTCTCGTGCCGTCCGCGGCGGCCGGCGTCAGGAAAAACATCCAGTCCTCCAGCTTGATCCGGTTTGCCATCTGCTGGCTGGCAGGGCCGCTGCTTTTCTTTTCCGCCTCCAGCGGGAAACTCGCCACATATGTGCTCCCTTGTTTTGCCCCGCTGGCCGTGCTGCTGGCACTGGGGATCGAGACCCACCTCGCCTCCGGACGGAACCCGCGGCTCTTTACCGGGGCGCTGATGCTTATGGGGGCCATCGCGGCCGTGCTTGCAGTGGGCATGGTGTCAAGCCCTTTACTGCCGTTTCCCGGTCTCCATCTCTTCTCATCTTCCGAGATGTGGAAACCCGCCTTCTCCGGCGCGGGTCTTGCCGTTCTGGCTTTTCTGGCGATATACGCAGCAGGGCGGGACGGCAGGCTCCAGCGCATGGCCTTGTTGACACTTGCACCGGCGGCGCTTTTCTTGAGCGGCCACTTTCTCCTGCCGGATAAGGTGGAAATGAAAAAGGCACCCGGCGCCTTTCTCTGGCAATGCCAAGGCTGGGTTACGCCCGGTGCCACCATCGTGGCCGACGAGGCGCTTGTTGCTGGAGTCTGCTGGTATTACGGGCGTGATGACGTTCGCATCCTGATGAACGGCGGCGAACTGAACTATGGATTGCGCTATGCCGATTCGGCCGGGTACCGCCTCGGTCTGAATGAATTCAATGACATGGCAGCTTCCCGAGAACGGCAGAACCCCGTCGTCTTGATTGCCGATGCCCGTTTCTATGAGCGGAACGAAACCCAACTCACGGAACCGCAGGCCGTCAGGCGGGAAGGTCGTTTCGTGATGGCACATTACGGGAACGATATTCCGAGGACCCTGAAACCAAGTATGGGTTCTGATTGAGGTCGTACAGAGTTCGAAATCCGATATGCCCGCCATGGCGCCGCTGGGAAGAACGCGATCCGCGTTTGGGGCGGCCTTTGCCCTGCTTCTGCTTGCGAATCCCATCTATTTCGCTTTTCAGACGAGATATGCGCTGCTTGACCCCGATGAGGCCCGTTATGCCGAAATCGCGCGTGAGATGGTGGAGACCGGAGATATGGTCACCCCGCGGTTGAACGGTGTCGCCTGTTTTGAAAAACTCCCGCTGTTTTATTGGTGCCTTGCCGGGTCGCTCTGCCTTTTCGATCAGCCGGAGCGGGCAGTCCGATTCGTACCCGCCGCCGCCGGGTGCCTGACCATACTGCTCGTCGGCGCCCTCGGGAGGCACATGTTCGACCTCAAGACAGGGGTGCGGGCTGGATGGATCCATCTCACCTCACTGCTGCCGCTGGCGATGGCACGCCTTCCCATTGTCGACGGGCTCTTCGGCCTGTTCTTGACGGCTACCTGGGCGGCCTGGTGGGTGGGCTACCAAAGCGCCGTCGCTCGAAGCAGGAGATCTTGGTTTCTGGTTGCCTGGGCATGCCTGGGTCTGGCCACCATGACCAAGGAGATCGCAGCGATGGCCATGACCGGCCTGATTGTTTTCGTCTTTCTATTGCTCCGGCGCGATCTGGCTGCCTTGAAAGGCATGTATTGGTGGCGCGGCCTCTTGGTGTTCTTCCTCATCACGCTCCCGTGGCATGTGGCCGCCTACCTCAAAACCCCTGAATACGCCCATTTCTATTTTGTGGTCCAGCATTTCGGACGCCTGGTGGGCACGAAGCATGTAAGGACGTGACGGGCTGCCACGGTCTAAAATCCGATTGACAGACCGTTGCTTCTTGGCTACACCTCATCCCTTGGTATGACTACAGCAGTTTTTCATGGGCTGCTAGTCATGGCAAATTTCCACCCGCTGCAGCATTGAATTACAATTCATCGGTGAGATATGGTTTTAAATTTACAAGGAGAAGACCTTTTATGAAATATCGCTCCACTGCTATTGCTATTGTATGCTGTTTAATTTCAACTATTTCAGCCTGCTCTACCGTATCTGAGCATCACATTGCATCTCAATTCCCCTCTCCTACAGGATCGCTGATCGTTTCTACTTATGATACTAAGAGCGCGATGAATGACGGCAAACTCACCAATCAGCGAATGGAGATGACTATTTATGACAGAAATCCCAAGAACGCTCATTCCAGGCTTATTCGGCAGGATCAAGTGGCTGAATGGCGCGTCGACAACCTACCGTCGGGGGAATACTATCTCAAAGTATCTGGATGGATAGATGATACGGGAAAGATGGATAATTCGAAATCACAGGTTCACAGATTTTCAGTATCGGAAGGTGAAGTGACTGTCGTAAACCTCGTGCTGACCGATTATGCCAAATCAACAGCTGCTGCTGGTGGCGCGGCAATTGGAACTGCAACCGTCTTGACATTTGGTTTTTGCATAGCATTGGTGTTGGCTCTTATCGCCGCTATCTGATCTCTTTGCATCTACTTTATTTAACTCCTCTCTTTTGATCACTATCCCAATGAGTCTATAACGTATTTCACTGCAGTGAACATCATCACCCCGGCGAGCATCCACTTGATGTGTCTGGCGGGGACAAATTTCTGGCAACGGGCACCTAGATACATCCCTGCCATACCCCCCAATCCAAAAAGAAACCCCAGAAGCCAGTCGGGCGCAATGGACTTCTCCGGGTAGAATGGAGCGATGGCCTGATAAAACGCGACACCCGCCACCGATGTGACAAAGGTACCCATCAAAGCCGCACCCGCTACGGAATAGACCGGCAGCCTGAAAAAACTTACGAGAAAAGGAGCGATAATCGCTCCGCCGCCGATCCCGTATACCCCCCCGACAATCCCCACCAGGAGGCTCAAGAAGAAGATGCTCCAGAAAGAGACCTCAAAATTTTCCCCATGGAAGCAGTAGCCGATGTATTTCAGGTCGAAGCGGGTCGTAGCGAGCAGAGGGAAATCACACTTCTCACTGGTCTCCTTCGCACCCGGCATCGAACGGGAGAGGCGCACCCTTTCCCGAAAAGCCTTTTCACTATCAGGGATGTTGCCACTCTCCGGCCTCCTTTTGAGCAAATCGCGGACCATCTTGCCCCCGATGTACAAGAGAACGCCCGCAACGAAAAGCTTGAAATGCCGGGGATCTGGAAGGTAGTTCACGCGGATCAGAGCCCCAAGCAGAACCCCCGGCAGGGTCCCGATGACAATCACCCATGTGAGAGGCCAAGCCATCCGGCCTTCTCGGCAGTAACGATAGACCCCGCTCGGGATTGCTACGATGTTGAACAGTTGGTTGGTAGCGCTGACCGACGGGTTCGTGTAGCCGAGGAAAGACATTTGGAACGGCAGGAGGAGGAATGCACCCGAAACACCCCCCATCGACGTGAAAAACGACACAACAAACGCCACCACGGGTGGAATCCAGGGGGCGACTTCGATTCCGGCAACGGGAAAAATCACGGCAGCGTCCTCGCAAGCGGTCCTACAGTTACAGGCGCGAAAAATATAATTTTCATATCAATTTTAAGCATATCCACATTTTCCAGGTGTATCAAGCTTTTCCACAGGAACAGCTTCATCGCGGCCTTACAGGCCTCAGTCCCACCGTTTCCTTCAGGCGGCCCTAAGCCCATTTCCGCATGGGCTCACTTTTTTGAGAGCCATCTGCGGGTTCGGGGCCGCGTTATGCTCTCACGCACAGGGTGTGCCGCAGGGGCGCAAAAAGACTTGACAGGTTCGCCGTCTTTGGACTATCCAAGGGAAAGTTTTCTGGAAGCTGCCTGGGCCCGTCTGCTGATATACGGGCATTCAGCGATGTGAGCGGTTCTCCCTGATTGAGCCACATCAAGCGATTTTCCTGATTTGAAAAGGAAATCCTGTTATTTTTGTGCATTGAGGAGACATTTCTGAGAAAGCCTGGAAGAATACAGCTTATGCCTTCAGAGAGACTTTCTTCGGTATCGCATTCCTCGAATCCGACGTCATCCTGCGTTCACTCCTCTCCAAGAGTGGTTCTCCTGCTCATTGCAGCGGTCTTTTTTATGGCCGGAGCGGCGGAAAGTGCAGCGACGGAGTGGCCGTTCTCCGTCAGCAAGCCTTCTTTCATCGAACAGTTCAACTCCGCCTTCGACTTCTCACCCACTGAACAGCCTGTCGAAAAGATCAAGCGTGAAATGAAGAAATTCCTGGGCATCCCCTATCGTTGGGGTGGTGAAAGCCTTAAAGGAATGGACTGTTCCGGGCTTACGAAAAAAGTCTATGCAAGCATTTTCGGAATTGAGCTGCCTCATAACTCGAGCCAGCAAAGCAGGCTCGATGGCCTCAAAGAAGTCCGGCCAACCAGGGAGGAACTTCAGATGGGCGATCTGCTGTTCTTCGGGCCGAAAAAAAAGAGGATCAACCATGTCGGTATCTATCTGTCAGACGGAAAGTTCCTCCATTCATGCAGATCGCAAGGGGTCACCATCTCGAGTCTGAACAAGGCCTATTGGAAAAACAGGTTGATCACTTCCAAACGTTTGAAGGACGTCGAAACGACCTTGTCGCCGGAAACCGCCGCCCTTTCGTTGTCGCCCTGGCCGGAGGCAGCGCCCATGTTCGATCCTTTCGAAGATGCGCCCCCCTCCTTCGAACTCGGCTATCGCAGGGCCCTTTTGGATTTCGCGAATCTCAGTCTGGACACCTTCATGCACGTGACGGCTCCGGACAGAGGTCTTTTCCCGGGCGGAAGAGGATTTGATTCCTGGTATCCGGAACGATCGAGTGCAGTTTCATCCTTCGAGCCCCGGCAAGGTTTTCGACTATTCGCCGATTTCACCCCGTTCGAATGGCTGACCATCACTCCCTCGTTCACCCGCGTAAGCGGCCACGCATTTCTTGCGGAAAATGACGGGTCTTGGCAGTCTTTCGGTTTGGAGACCCTCGTGACGATGCCCGATTCACGGTGGGCCCTGGCCATGTCCGCCAAGGCCGACCATCAGGAAACAGCCCCCGGGTGGCTGTCGGCCTCGGACGAGGACACCCTCGACATCACCTTCGGCCTGCGGTACCGTTATTCCAGCTCGATCAATTTCTCCATCCTGGGCTCACACGAACCTGACGCCTTCAGGCCAATGGAAACCGGCGATGGAGACCCGTCCGACAGCAGTCATTTCACATTCAAGATCGATCTGACCTTCTAGCGCAGCAACACCCCGGCCCACCCGGATGAGGCCTTCGCCTCTCACAAAGGCCTGGGCCAAGCGGCGGCACGCTGCGCAGCAGATCCGCAATGGATTGCGGGCCGGGAATCGCTTTTATCGAGGGGCAAGAAACTCTGCCCGACAGTGACCGCTAGCGAAGCGCGTTGTAGACGTCTTCGATCACCTGCCGCGAGAGTGCCCGCATGGCGCGGCTCATGGCGGCTGCTAAACCCGTGGGGGTTTTTTCCTGAAAAGGCTCCCTCACACGGTAGGTCTTCTGGCGAATCACCTTTCGGCTGACATCCGGTTCCAGGGCCTTCGTCAGGGTAATCGAGACGGTCAACACCGCCTCCCATCCCTCCTCGAAGTCCCATTCGAAGAACTCTTCCACGTAGCCTTCCAGCACATGGGTAACACCCGCCTGAGTTCGGTGAGGAACCACCGCGTTGAAATATCCGGACCCCCGCAGGTCCCGGGCAAGGAAGTACGACACCATTTCCCCTGGATTATCCCGCCACTGGCTATAGATATAGGCATCACGACGGAAGTCGCCTTCCCGGTAAATCATCCGCCGCGTGTTATACGTCGGCGCAACCCCGAAGCGATTTACCTGGAGGATGGAGCCGAGCGGCTTATCGAGCCTGAGCTCCGGCTCGGCATACTCCAACGTGTAGAATCGAACCGGCTTCTCGGGCCGCTGGAGCTTCAGACATCCAGCTGAGAGGAGGATCCCTACCAGCACAGCAACAGCGCTATAACCGAATCTCACCATCAGCACGTCCCTTTCTCGCGATGGAAAAAAATCAACGGGCGGAGCCGCCTGCACACCCTTCCTTCGCCCATCCCCAACCGGCAGGATCAACGGCTCTCTGCCGGCAAGAAGTCCCTTGCCCTTTCCTTAAATGCCAGATCCCGACAAGCACTGCACCGTTTTCAGGGCTGGTGCTCCAATTCCCGCGGCGGTGGGGGCTCGGCCAGCAGAAATCGAGCAGGCTCATTGGCCAGGTTTTCAAGGACGATATTCAGGTTTTCGCTGGCATTTTCCAGATTCTGGCCGATGGTCAACAGGCTCCCTTTCAAATACGAGAATCCCGATCCTGCACCATCCATCAACACGACCCCTTTCGAAAAAAGCTCGTTGGCCCGGTCGACCGCAGTGCGTAGCTCCAATACGGTCTCCTCGAGCGGCTTTTCACTGTGCTCGACGATCCGGTCCACGCGGGCAAAGGTTGCCCCCATCTGTTCAACCGTCGTGTGGCTCTTATCGAGCAGCGTCGCGAATGAGGCGGCGGACTGCTCGAGCGAAGCACCGATGCGTGTGAACCGGTCGTCTTTGAGCATCCGGTTCACCTCTTTCAGCGACGCTTCGACCTCCCCGGCAATCTCTTGAATGTGCGCATCGGTCATCAGTTTGTTGGCATGATCGAGGGTCATGATGATGCGGTTCGACACCGCTTCGAGATCCAATTTTTTCATCTGGCTGAGAATATCGTCAATGCTCCTGAACAGCTTGCCGATTTCAGAGGGTTTGGATGCCACCACAGGATATTCCGGAGAAAAATCGATGCGTGGGGATAAATCCGGCTCACCGGGCTCTTTGCGGTCCATCTGGACAAACATCGCCCCTGTAATACCCACAGGGTTCAACTGGGCCACCATGTCTTGATCGAGGCTCAAACCGGTTTCGATGTTCATGAGGACCTCGATCAGCCGCGAATCCGGCGCCACATCGATCCTGACCACCCTCCCGATGGAAACCCCTCTGTATTTGACTGGTGAATCACGCCCCAGGCCCTGCACCGATTCATCGAAATAGGTCACATATTGGCGGCCCTTTTCCAAGACGCGGCTCATGCCCAGCCAGATAAACGCCACGATGACCATCGCGATCCCGGAGGCGACAAAAAGCCCGACCGTAAATTTGGTCTTTTGAGATGCCATCAGCCGTTTTACTCCTCAGCTTCGCGGTTGAAGAACTGTCTGACAAATGGATCGGAATGATGGTCCCGAAGATAAACAGGATCTCCCTCGGCGATAATGCCCTTCGCTCGCTTGTCCAGCATGATCACCCTCTGCGCTACGTTGAAAATACTGGCCAAATCGTGGGTGACGATGACCATGGTCGTTCCGAGACTGCGATTGATTTTGAGTATCAATTGGTCCAGCTCCGCTGCACTCACTGGATCGAGACCTGCAGACGGTTCATCGAAAAAAAGAATCCTTGGATTCAGGGCCATGGCCCTTGCCAGGCCGGCCCGTTTTTTCATCCCGCCGCTCAACTCGGAAGGCAGGTGGTTTTCATAACCCGCCAAATGGACCAGCCGCAGCTTCATGCGGACCAAGGTCTCCATGGCCGCCTTCGGCAGATCCGTATAGGCCTCGACGGGCAAAAGGATGTTCTCGGCCAGCGTCATGGAGCCAAAGAGGGCCCCGCTCTGAAAAAGCACCCCGAATTTCTTGAGAATCTCCCGGAATCGCACCTCGCTGCACTTTACGATGTCCTCCCCCTCGATCAGGACCTCTCCCGAATAGGGCGGTATCAGCCCGATGACATGTTTGAGCAGGGTGCTCTTTCCACACCCGCTGCCCCCAAGGATCACGAAGATCTCCCCCTCATGTATCTCAAAGGATACGCTTTCCAGGATCGTCACTTCGCCGTAACGGGCCGTCAGATTTTTTACCTGGATGACAGGCGCAATTGCCGCCATGGATGTCTATCCCCAATAGGTCAGTATCACAGCAAAGATAGAGTCGAACAAGATGATGAGGAAGATGCCGCTCACAACTGCAGACGTGGTGGCCTGGCCGACAGCCGCGGCTCCGCCGCGCACCTGGAAACCCCGCAGACAACCCACATAGGCGATCAGGAGGCCGAAGACCGCGCTCTTGAAAAACCCCCAGCTGACATCGAAGAGGGACAGAGTTTGGATGGTCTGATCGATGTACGCCCCCGCCGTCAGATTCAACATGGACACCCCCACGACCAGCCCCCCGAAGATGGCAAAAAGGTCTGAAAACAGTGTCAACACGGGAACCACCAGAACGGAAGCCAGGATCTTGGGTACCACGAGGAACCGCGTCGTGTTGAAGCCCATGCTGTAGAGCGCATCCACCTCCTCGGAGATCTTCATGGTGCCGATCTCTGCCGCGTAAGAGGAACCGGAACGCCCGGCCACGAGGATGGCGGTCATGATGGGCCCGAGTTCGCGCACCATGGCAAGACTCACCAGCGAGGCGACGTAGATATTGGCGCCGAACTGCTCCAGCTGAACGGCGGACATGAAGGCCATGATCAGCCCCAATAGAAGGCTGATCAAACCGACGATCGGGACCGCATCCACACCCGTCCGCTGCATGGCCTGGATCGTGTCCTCTCCTCTGAGGCTTCGCGGGTGCAGGATGACATAGCCCAAGGCCAGGCACGCATCTCCAAGGAAGGAAAGCGCGAAACGGCCTTCGGAAAACTGCCGGATACTCGCCTCCCCCAAACGCACCAAGGCATTAGGAGGGCGCTTCTTCTTCAAGGCGGCGTGCTCATCCGCCAGGGCCTCGAAATCCATCATGTCGAGGATTTCTTGTATCTTCGGGCCAGGGTTGAGGATGCGAAAAGCGCCCTCACCTGTCGGACCATGGCGCTTCAGCTCGAGCAGCAACAACACGCCGAAATCATCCATATACTGAACGCCGCTTAAATCCAAAGTGACACGCAGAGGCTTCTTTTCCCTCAGCAAATGATTGATCTCGGAGAGGAGGCGGCCGGCATTGCCGGCATCGATCCTGCCCGTCAGGGCAAACGTCCATTCCCCCCCGGCAGACTCCCGCGCCTCATAACCCAGCTCCTGAGCGTCACTTCTCGTCATGCCGTCTCCATGGTCGAACAAGAACGGTACCCGCTTACAGTCCGCGATCCTGCATCGCACGCCACCAACAGAGATGAATTGCCTTGATCTTTTCTCGACACCCCATTAAAAGAAGGGCTTGGACCGCTGCGAATCGCAGCCTGTCGTCAGCCTTTTTCCACACCGTTTCCCGCAGCAGACAGACCGGAACACCCCACAAAAACGAGGTGCCTGCCATGGCAAAAATTCTGGCCATTTACGGAAGCCCCAGAAGAAAAGGAAACACCGCCACCCTGCTCGACCAAGCGGTGGAAGGGGCGGTCTCGAACGGCGCCGAGGTTGAAAAGGTGATTCTCAGGGATTGCAAGATATCACCCTGCCTTGAGATTTACGGCTGCAAGAAAGACGGGCGCTGCGTCATTCAAGACGATTTTCAAGCCCTCTACGACAAGATGCTGGAAAGCCAAGGTCTCATGCTTGCCTCGCCTATATTCTTCTACAGCGTGAGTGCCCTCGCCAAATGCCTCATTGACCGCTGCCAATCGCTCTGGGTCAAAAAATACTGGATCGACAAGGTCTCTCCGGGCCGGTGGACCGCCAAACGCAAGGGCCTGTTCATCTCCGTAGGCGCAACCCAGGGTAAAAAGCTGTTCGACGGCCCCCTGCTGACAGTGAAATATTTTTTCGATGTCCTGGACATGGAGCTCTATCGGACGGTCTTGTTCAGGGGATTGGACTTCGAGGGCGACGTTCTTCAACACCCTGAATACCTTTCGGCAGCGCGGGAGGCAGGCCAAGACCTCGCTAGGGCACTGAACCGTTAGCCATCGGAGATCGAAACCTCGATCCCCCGGCTTCCAAACCGCATGAGATGCCCGAGGCATCGCTCGGATGCCGCCTCACGCGCCCGCTTCCTCCATGAGACCTTTAAGCGTCTTTCCGTCGATCTTCTCTTTTTCCAACAGCAACTTGGCGGCCCGATCCAGCACAGGTCGCCATTTCTTGAGGATCTCCAAGGCCTTCAGATACTGCTGCTCCACGATCTCCCGCACCTCGGCGTCGATCAACTGCGCCGTCGCCTCGCTGTATTCCTCCTGCCCCCGGAAGCCGGTTTCCAGGTAAAGGGGCCGTTTTTCGCCCGCCAGGTACACCTGTCCAACCTTGGCACTCATGCCGTATTCTTTGACCATGCTTCGAGCGATATCGGAGGCCTTCGAAAGATCATTGTGGGCGCCGGTCGAAATGTCACCGAATACGATCTCTTCGGCAGCCCGCCCCCCAAGGAGCACGGCGATTTTGTTCAGAAGTTCGGTCCGCTTCATCAAAAAACGGTCTTCGGTCGGGACCTGCATGGTGTAGCCAAGCGCCGCGATGCCCCTCGGTATAATCGATATCTTTTGCACAGGATCCGTCCCCGGCAGGGATAGCGCAACGGTGGCATGGCCCAGTTCGTGATAGGCCACAATCTCCCGTTCACTTTTGTTGATCAGCCTGTTTTTCTTTTCGAGACCGGCCATGACCCGTTCCACCGCTTCTTCGAAGTCCGACATGTCGACCTGCTTCTTTTTGCGCCTGACAGCGAGGATCGCGGCCTCATTGACAAGATTGGCCAGATCCGCCCCGACCATTCCCGGCGTCATGGCCGCCAGCCGTTCGACATCAAGATCTTCACTGGCCTTGATCCCTTTGAGGTGAACCTTCAGGATATCCTCGCGCCCTTTCTTGTCCGGTCGGTCCACCAGGATCTGCCGATCGAAACGCCCCGGACGCAGCAGGGCGGGATCCAGAATCTCAGGCCGGTTGGTCGCCGCCATCAGGATAACCCCCACCTTCGGATCGAAGCCGTCCATCTCGACCAGAAGCTGGTTGAGGGTCTGCTCCCGTTCGTCGTGGCCGCCCATGGCCCCGAACCCACGGGCCTTTCCGAGGGCATCCAGCTCGTCGATGAAGATGATGCACGGGGCTTTCTCCTTCGCTTGAACAAACAAATCCCGCACCCGGGCAGCCCCGAGCCCGACAAACATCTCAACGAACTCAGACCCGCTCAGACTGAAAAAGGGCACCCTGCTTTCCCCGGCCACGGCCTTGGCCAACAGAGTTTTGCCGGTACCGGGCGGGCCGACCAGCAGCACCCCTTTCGGCAGTTTGCCACCTAATTCCGTATACTTATGCGGATCCTTGAGGAATTCTATCACCTCCACCAGTTCCTGTTTGGCCTCGTCCACACCCGCCACGTCATCGAACGTGACATTCAGCTCATCCTCCATGTAGATCTTGGCTTTGTTCTTCCCGAGCGTCATAAAGCCTGCCTGCTGGCCCGTCATGCGCCGCATCATGAAATACCAGATGCCCACGAACAGCAGGATCGGGAAGACCCAGGACATCAAATCCCGCAGAAAGGTCGATTCGACCTCTCCTTTAAACGTGACATGGTACTGCGCCAACAGCTCCGAAAGCTCCTGGTCCACGCGAATCGTGCGGAAAAGCTCCCCCTTGCCCTGAACATCTCCGTTCAGCAGAGCCCGCCCCTGAATCTCGTTGGCCTTTACAGCCACCTCGGTCACCTTGTTCTCTTTCAACAAGTGCAAGAATTCGCTGTAAGGGATGACCTTGATGGCAAAAACGGAGACCAGGTACTGCTGCAGCAGGAGAACCACCCAGATGCCCAGGAGGACATACCAGATAGAAAATTTGTGGTGCTTTTCCATGACACCTCCACATCCCCAATGACTTCCTTCCGCACGCACCTGCTCGGCGCGCCGCCGCATTCCCTATCTCAAAACAACCCATCCGACGAATAAAAAACAAGTGAAAAAAACGCAGGTGCGGAGCGGCGCCCATCAAGTCAAGCGAGTCAGCCTCTGGATATCTGGATAGGCGCCTGGAAAACGGGTTGCGCCGGTAAACCATCTTCGGGTGGACACCCATGAGCGGACCACCTTCGAACCCTATTCATGCTATGTTTTTCGGCGTCTTTCATCAACCAAAAAGCAGAACTTGCAATACACCGGGCTGTATTCTATGGTAACCCCGATCCTTGGGACGATTCCGCAGAGGAAGGGGTAGCAGATCCAAGCCGTTGATCTGCAGCGATCGCGCAGGACCGTTATCACAAGGCCGGCTGGTTCTCCGACTACGCAGACACCTCTTCCTGCCCCGCCGGGTGGCGGCCGGTCAAGCCCCGGTCCTTGTGCTGCGCCGAGGCTTCCCGCACCAGCCCTTCCTCTCTGGAGAGGCTTGGCGGTTTTAGTTGGAAGGCAGAAATCGCCTATAGGAAATCCATCGACGGGAAAGAATCGTGTCGGCCACGCTCGTTCCCGGAAGTCGTCCCAAACCGAAAGGTATCCATTGAAAAAACGATGCGCCTGGCGTTTTTTCCAGGCTATCCGCAGCCGCGTCCGGACCTGACATGAAACTCCGAAGACCCATTCCCCTTGCATTGATGAATTCAGGGCCGGCAGACTCGCCCTGGGAGGAGATCCTTGCCGAAAGCGTCACCGGCGCGGGCATGATCGCTGAACTTTTCGGCCTCGACGCCGATGAGCTCAAAAGTGTCACCGAGCGTTACCCCATGCGGATCAATCCGTATTACCTCGGGTTGATCCGTCGAAAGCACGACCCTATCTACCGGCAGTGCATACCGGATATCCGCGAGATCCGCCTCGATGACGGCCTCGACGATCCCCTGGCAGAAGAGGCGTTTTCGCCCGTACCCGGCCTGACGCACCGATACCCTGATCGGGTGCTGTTTCTGGTCTCGGCCTCCTGCGCCATGTATTGCCGGTTTTGCAATCGCAAAAGAAAGGTCGGTCGCCCTTCAATGGTGAACGACGCCACCATCGAGGCCGGGTTGGCCTACATCCGCCGACATGAAGAAATCCGCGACGTGCTTCTATCCGGAGGGGATCCCCTCCTCCTTTCAGACGAACGGCTGGGGGAAATCCTCTCAGCCCTGAGGGCCATCAGCCATGTCGAAATCATCCGCATCGGCAGCAGGGTCCCTTGCACTCTGCCCCACAGGATCACCCAACGCCTGACCGATCTTCTGAAGCAATTTCATCCCTTGTACCTGAACACCCACTTCAACCACCCGGATGAACTCACCCCGGAAGCAGGGGCAGCCTGTGTGCGCCTTGCCGATGCGGGCATCCCGCTGGGCTGCCAAACCGTCCTACTCAGAGGCGTCAACGACGACCCCGGCACCATGCGCGAGCTGATGCAGAAACTCCTGATGGTGCGCGTCCGGCCCTATTATCTGTTCCAGGCCGATCTAGCCAGAGGAACGGCTCATTTTTGGACCCCCCTTGAAAAAGGAATCGAAATCATACGAGAATTACAGGGGCACACCTCCGGCCTGTGTCTGCCCCATTTCGCCATAGACCTGCCGGGGGGCGGCGGCAAAATCCCTTTTCTTCCTCAATATGTCGAAAGCAGAGGATCCAATTCGCTCGAGGTGAAAAACTTCCGTGGGCAGACATTCCGCTATCCCCTGAGTCCATTTTAAGCCGAGGGGTCCCGGCCCACGGCCCTCACAGAAAGGAGCATCCATGATCAGAGTAACGTGTTTAGGCGGTGCAGGATCGGTCACTGGTAGCAATTATCTTGTCGAAACCGTCCAGGGAAAGAAATTCCTGGTGGACTGCGGGCTCTTTCAAGGTGGAAGGCAGATCGAACTCCGCAACTGGCAACCGTGGCCCTTCGACCCCAAAAGCATCGATACGCTCTTCTTGACGCATGCCCACATCGACCACAGCGGCCGCATCCCCAAGCTGGTCAAGGACGGTTTCCAGGGCAGGATCATCACCTCTCCCCCCACCGCCGAGCTCTGTGAGATCATGCTCCTCGATTCCGCCCACATCCAGGAGATGGATGCCGAATGGCAGACCCGCAAGAACAAGCGGCAGTCCCAGGCTCCCATCGAACCGCTGTACACGACGGCCGATGCAGAGGCAAGCCTCAAGCTGTTCGATCCGCTCGAACGGGACCGGCTGGTGGAGATCGAACCCGGTGTGCGCGCACGGCTCAGGAATGCGGGGCATATTCTCGGCTCCTCGATCCTCGAGATCTGGGTGGAGGAGAACGGAAAGACGGTCAAGATCGTCTTTTCCGGGGACCTTGGCAAAAAGGATCAGCTGATCGTCAAGGACCCCCATGAAATCTTCGACGCGGACTATCTTTTCCTCGAATCGACTTACGGAAACCGCCGCCACCGCTCCTTCGAAGAAAGCGAAGAAGAGCTGCTCGAGGCCATCCGCTACAGCACCCGCCACAACGAAAAGATCATCATTCCCGCCTTCGCTGTAGAACGTACCCAGGAAATCCTCTATGTCCTCGGCCAGTTTCAACGTGAGGGTAAACTGCCCGACATCCCCATCTACCTCGACAGCCCTCTGGCCATCAAAGCCACGGAAATCTTTCGCAGAAACAAGAAATGCTATGACACCGAGGCACGCGCTATCGTCTCTGAAGGGTATGATCCTTTCAATATGCCCAATCTGCATTTCACCCAGGAAACGAAGGATTCGATCGCCATCAACGAAAGGCGCGGCTCCGCCATCGTAATCGCCGCAAACGGGATGTGCACGGCTGGAAGGATCAAGCATCACCTGAAGCACAATCTCTGGCGGGAAGGCGCCAGTCTGGTGATCGTCGGTTACCAGGCCAAGGGAAGCACGGGGCGGAAGATCGTGGATGGTGCCAAGCAGGTCAAGATCTTCAGGGAGAACGTTGCCGTGCGGGCACGCGTCTTCACCATCGGGGGGTTTTCCGCCCATGCCGACCAGGCCGATCTGCTCGAGTGGGCCAGCCATTTCGAAAGCACCCCCCGTGTCTTCGTGGTCCATGGAGAGGCTGAGGCCGCGCAAACGCTGGCTCAAAAGATAAGCGAGGAGCTGCATTTTTCCGTTCACGTTCCAAAATGGAAAGAGCGTCTGATCCTCAAGGCGGTGGAGGTCACCTACGAAGAGGCCCCGGAGGAGGAAGCGGTTCCGGACGTGGCTTCACAGACCTTGAATATGGTGATCAATCTCGAAAATGAACTCAAGGATCTGAAAAAGCGGATCAAGGCCAGAGAGCTGGAAGGAAAGATCGGCGAAGAGGATCTCGACAGGCTGCAATATGTCCAGGAAGAGCTGCGGTATCTGCTGAATGTCTAAGCCGCCCTGAAACAGTCCCTGAACCTGTTCACAATACCCTGCCGCGGGGACGAACAGGACTCTGTGGACCGTGCCATCGTGAATTCGTCCCGCACGGGAACAGGCAAATCCGTCAGAAAGGGAAATATCCTGCCCGCATCAAAATCGGAAAGGTCTGAAGCTCTGCGCGCTCCTTTCCTCAACGCATCAGACCGGGCAGGAAAAGGGCGATTTCGGGAAACAGGATCAGCAGGATATTGCAGATCAGGAGGGCGGCCAGCATCGGGAGGACGCCTTTGAAAATCGTTTCGAGGGGCACGTCTTTGGCAACCCCATAGACGACATATACATTCACGCCCACGGGAGGGGTAATCACACCCATCTCGGTCACCAGGACGATGACCACCCCGAACCAAATGGGGTCGAACCCGAGGTTCTGGGCCACCGGAAAGAAGATGGGGATGGTCAGCATCACCATGGCCAGAGAATCCATGAAACAGCCCCCCATGAGGTAGACCAGGATGATCACCATCATGATGGCGTAACGCGGCAGCGGCAATGCGCCAACCCAATTGGCCAGGTCATAGGGGACCCTCGTGATGGCCATGAAGTGCCCGAAGACGACAGCCCCCATGACAATCACCATCACCATGCAGCTGATGCGGGTGGTGTCGGACAAGGAGCGGACGAAACCTTCCCAGGTCAGCTGCCCTCTCAGGATGGAGATCGCCATGGTCAGGAAGGCCCCTATCGCCGCCGCCTCCGTGGGTGTGAAGATCCCGCAGAAGATCCCTCCCATCACCAGCGCAAAGATCAGCAGTGTCTCGCCAATCCCCGCAAAGGAGCGCATTTTTTCCTTGAAGGTGCTTTTCGGCCCTGGGGGTGCGAGCCCGGGATTCAAACGCACCCGGAGTATGATGACCAGCATGAACAGGCAAGAGAGCAGGATCCCCGGCAATATACCGGCCGCGAAAAGCTTCCCGATCGACTGCTCGGTCATGATCCCGTAAACGATGAAGATCACGCTCGGGGGGATCAGAATCCCCAGGCTTCCGGCTGCCGCCACCGTCCCGGTGGCAAGGCCGAGATCGTAACGGTAGCGTTTCATCTCCGGCAAGGTCACGGTGGCCATGGTGGCCGCGGTGGCATTGGTCGAGCCCGAGATCGCCGAAAACCCGGCACACGCGCCGACCGTGGCCATGGCCAACCCCCCGGGTCGATGCCCCAGGACGACATAGGCTGAATCATAGAGCCTGCGGCTGATGCCGGCATGAAAGGCGATCTGCCCCATGAACACGAACAGCGGTATCACCGTCAGACCGTAAGAAGAAAATATATCCCAGACATCCCTCGCCAGCAGCGTCAGACCCGCCTGAACATTCACGACATAGCTGAACCCTAGAAAACCGAGAAACCCCATCACGAATCCGACGGGCATCCGGGAAAAAAGCAGCACGACCAGAAGACAAAGGCCTATGATTCCAATGGTCGTGAGGCTCATGCGGCGAAGACCTTCTTGATCTGCCGTGCCAGGTCCCCCAGGAGCACGAAACAGACGGCCCCGGCGGCGACGGCGATGCCATAGACAAAGGGATGGAAAGGGAGCTGAAGCGTCAGGGAAACCTCGCCGGAGCGGCGCAATTGATCGGCATAGGACCAGGATTGCCAACTGATCAGCATAAAGAATACCAGGCTGAAGAATACGGTTACGGACCCGATAAACCCCTGCGCCCGCCTGGGCAAAAGCCTGACCAGAACGCTCACGGCCACATGCCCTTTTTCCACAGAGGTGTGAGCCATGGCGAACCCCACCCCCAAAGCCCCGAGATAGCACACCAGCTCGTAGGTCCCCGGAATGGGCATGCGAAAATAGCGCAGAATTACGTCTGCGCAAGTCAAAAGCATCATAAACACAATGGCCGCTCCGGCGATCCAGAAAAGCACGCGAGCGGCCATTCTACCAGCCCTTTCGATCCATTCCATCAGGGAATCCAGAAAAATGGCAGTACGTTGAACGTCGACGGGGGTGTTACAGGGAAGAACCCGCAGGGTCAAGGTTGATATTTGTTCAGAATACCCTGGATCCGATCCACGTGTGTCTGACCATCCGGCGTCGTCTCGATGTAATCATCGATGACCGGCTTGACAGCTGCTCGCCATTTTGAGCTTTCTTCCGGCGAAAGGGGAATGATCTTGTTCCCCAGGCCCAAAGTGTATTCACGGCCTTCCCGATCCGCATCGTCCCAGGCACGTCCATGGATATCGACCCATTCCCGGCTGGCGGCATCGATGATCTTCTTGATATCATCGGGGAGTGCATTCCATTTCTGCAGATTCATGACAACGAACATGGCGGTCGTGTATCCGACGTTGAAACATTCGGTCGTGTACTGGATCACCTCGCCCTGTTTCCACCCTTTCAGCACCTCTATCGGACCGAAGGTCCCCTCGACCACCCCTTTCTGAAGGGCTTCATAGGTTCCACCCTGCGGCATCGCTACAGGAACAGCACCCAGGGCCTCGACGATCTTTGCGCTCAGGCCGGTGGCACGGATCTTCATCCCTTTCAGGTCTTCCAACGTCTGAACCGGCTTCCGGGTGTGGAGAAGACCCGGCCCATGCGCATGAACGTAAAGGACTTTGACATCATCGAGTTCCTCCGGCCTGGTCTCCATGGCAAAGGTGTCCGCAACCCGGCTCGCCACGAGGCCGTTGAGATACCCCAAAGGCAGATCGACCACTGCCATCACGGGAAATCGTCCGCGCGTGTAGGCAAAACAGGAATTACCCAGATCGCTGATGCCGTTGACCACCCCGTCATAGACCTGAGAGGCACCGGTCAGGGTACCTCCCGGAAAACACGTGATCTCGACGCGGTTTTGGGTCCGCTTTTCGATCTCTTTCGCAAAATCCATGGCCACCTTCGCCTGGGCATGCGTCGGCGGGAAAAAGATGCTGAACGTCAGTTTCTCCGCCGATGCCTCCGCGCCGGCGGGCATCAGCACCGCGCCGAACAGTCCTAACAAACAGAACGATAGCTGTATCAACCGCTTAATCATCATCAGACCTCCTGCTGAATTCTGTATCCGAAATTCTATGCACAGCCGTACCTTCGACAGCCACGCGACTCGAAGGGCTTCTCTCTTTGCCGGGAACGAGAAAAGGGTTACTGTCTCCATATATCACTGCGACCGGCAAGACAAGAAAAATAGAGTCCGGTCCATCCCGAAGGGCTGGATTCCGCAACCGGACACGGTATCAGGCCCCCGGTTATTCGGTTTTCCCACTGTCCTGCTTCCACCTTTCATTTACCATTCCTTTTTTGGTATATAGAGTCCATTCGAAAAAAGGACATCAGGCGCAAAGACAAAAGTGAAAATGGCCTCTGAGATCGGCTAGGGGCAAACCGGTTGGTTCCGGCGGTAATCGCCCGGTGCAGGCTGCTTCCTATCCAGGAGTCGCTCCGGCACACTGGGGGATCGAAAGACATACAACGAGACCGGTCAAGGCCATGCCCTCCCGTTGCTTACAAGCGGAGAATTCAGCCCGGGCCGTGATCGGGAAAGCTGCCAGAGATGAGAAGGGGGAATTTTGGGCATAACTTCAAGAGAACGTATCCGGGTCCTGGGTGTCGATGATGAAGAGGTCATTCTCGAGCTCTACAGGGAGATCCTTCGATTCGACAGTCATTCAAATGCGTATCAGTCTATCCCTTATTACTTCGAGACAAGCATCTGCCAACAGGGGGACGAGGCGGTAGAGCACGTCCGTGCGTCGCTGCTCGAGCATGACCCTTACGCCCTGATTCTGCTCGACATCAACATGCCGCCCGGCCCGGATGGCATCTCCACGGCTCAGATAATCCGCGGGATGGACCCAGACGTCAACATCGTGCTCGCTACTGGTTACAGCGGCTGCGATCTGACAGACATCTCCCGCAAAATCATGCCGCCTGATAAATTGCTCTACATCCAGAAACCATTCCATCCGCAAGAGATTCTTCAACTGGCCGCCGCCCTGGGCGGAAAATGGCTGGCAGAACAGCAATACCGGCGAATCCAGGAAAATCTCGAAGTCCAGGTGAAGCAGCGAACCTCAGCCCTGACGCAAAGCAACCTCCAACTGAAAAAAGAGGTTGAACATCGCACCAGAACGGAAGCCGCGCTCCGCGCCAGCGAAGCCAATTTCCGAAACATCATCTCGAGCAACGCCGATGCGATTGTCATCCTTTCCTCCGTCGGCGAGGCGCTTTATGTCAACCCTGCCGCCCGATCTTTTTTCGGCGGAAGAGAGGCGGATTTCAAAACGCCCTTTGAACTCCCCCTTAAAACGGGGGGAGAGCCTGTCGAAATGGAAATAGCTGACCGCGACACCTTTCGGGTCGCCGAGGTGCGGTTTGTGGAAACCAAGTGGGAAGGGAAAACCGCCTTTCTTGCCTCCCTCAGAGACGTCACGCAGCGCAAGCAGATGGAAAGGGAGTTGGAAAGGAACCTGCAGCAGCTTCAAACGACGATACGGGGCACCATTCAAGCGATGGCCTCCGCTGTGGAAAAACGCGATCCGTACACAGCCGGCCACCAGCAGCGCGTTGCCGATCTGTCGAAAGCTATCGCTGAAGCCCTCGATCTTCCCGATGAAAAGATCCAGGGACTTTACCTCGCAGCCCTGATTCATGATGTCGGCAAGATTTCCGTTCCTGCTGAGATCCTGAGCAAGCCCGGCAACTTGACCGAAATCGAGATCATGTTCATCCAGACCCACGCCCGCAGTGGGTATGAAATCCTGAGAGAAATCCCGTTTCCCTGGCCCATAGCCGAGATTGTCTTTCAGCATCACGAAAAAATCGATGGCTCTGGGTATCCGAACGGTCTTTCCGGTAATCAGATCCTGACGGAGGCAAAGATCCTCAGTGTAGCTGACGTCGTCGAGGCGATGGCCTCCCATCGTCCTTACCGGCCGTCGCTCGGTATCGCCGCCGCGTTGGAGGAGATAGAAAAGAAAAAAGGAATTCACTTCGACGAAAAAGCCGTCGATGCCTGCCTTTCGTTATTCACCCGTAAAGACTTTGCGTTCCAGCTATGATATGAGGCCGTCTCATCGGTGGACTGTGAAGACCGGACCGGTTGCCCGCTGAGAAGAACGTTCAGGCGCCCAAACGCTTGATTTCCTTGATATTGGTCAAACCGGGACCCGCCGCGAAGCGGTGGGACTCTGCACGCGCAGCGTGTAAAGAAAAATCCTCATTTCCGGACTGGAAACTGGATTCTACCGGGAAATCATTTTCGGATGGAAATCTTTTAATTTCCGGATTGGAAACCGGGTTCTGCCGGAAAACCCTTTCCGGATGGGTACGTTTTAGTCCGATTTCCCGGTGGCGTAATTCAGCCAGAACAGAAAGAGCACCAGTGCAACCGCGATCATGATGCCTTGAGCAACATAGATATGCAGATATTCGAAATATTTTTTCAGATAGACGCCACTCAATCCCAATCCCGCTATCCGTAGAACGTTCAAAATCTGCAGAACGAAAAAACCTCCGACAATGCCCACGATCTTCTTTTTCACCTTCGTCGGGAAGGCAAGGATCGCAACGGTGTAGATCAGAAAAGCCTCCAGGCCGTTGCATCCGAAGCGCACATCCATCGTCAGACCCTTCACGTTGATCACGGAACCGCTGATCCCTTGCACAATATTGAAGGGCTCGAGTATCCAGGCCGTGAGATAGATGATCATCTCCGTGTAGACACCATTGATGTCCAAAATTTTCTTGACCGGTTCAAGGCCGATCAGCAGCAAGAAAAGCCCCATCAAAAGGACATAGGTCACGATGAACTTCCATATCCGGATATCCTTTTCCCCTCGGGGTTTCTCATCGGCCATCGGTTTTCTCCTAAAAAAGGGTTCTTCGGGCTTTCCGCCCGAGCGCTGCAGACAACAGCAGCGTTCCCCAGGCCAAAGCGAATCCTGTCAAAAAAGCTGCCGCGATAAAGGCTGCATTTCCCAAGTGTGGACCCGCACCATCCACCCTGAACTGCGTCTCCCCGAGAAGCATGAAAAGGTCGTCGCCGATCAGCGCTCTGTGAGTAGATTCCGGTCCTTTCCAGAGCTGAAAAACCGACAACGAACCTAGTTCGTAGAAATCGCCCGCCAGGCTGATCAGCGGCGCGAAAGTGCAGGGCAGCCAAGCCCCGAAAAGAAAAAAATACCTGAAACGGGCTGCGGTTTCGAGTACGGCATATGCGGGAATGGTGAGAAGATAGGGGAAAAAAACGGTGATTCCATAAATCCAGTCCGACCCATGGGTATCGAATCCGCTCAGCCTCCCGGCGTATTCGCCCCCGGGAACCACGAAATCGAACCATCGCGATAGAACGCTCCCGCCGTAAAGCCGCGCAATCTCCAACTGGTGGACCTCTCCGCCTGCCGCCGCACAGCCGGCTGCATGGAGGAGTTCATGGATCGGCACATAGATCCACCAACCAGCGGCAAGACCTCCGAGGAGGGCTGCCGTCCCCCTCCAGCCACCCTGCTCCAGAAGGAAAAAATAGAGATCTTTGAAACGTAGCAGTGGATAGAGCAAAAAATCCCTCGATCGGTTCAACCGGCAGGATGCCGGGCTGTCACTCCCGTCCCGCCTCAACATTTCTCAGTCAGGCAAGAAAGTAAACCATGTGGATGGGGGGTGTCAATCATCCTTTCCGGATGCTGAAACCGTGATCCGAGGTGAAAATTGCGAGGATAAAATTTTTTGTTGACCTGTGTTGAGTTTTTTATTATGGTTCGAAACCGAGTGAGCGCTCAGTATAAATTTGCTAAAGAGGATTTATGGTCAAAAAACGGGACGCCATTTTGAACACCGCTGCGAAACTATTTTCGGAACACGGGTTCAAGGAAACCTCGATCGCAGACATCGCCCGAGCGACGGGGGTCGCCGAAGGAACGATCTTCTATCATTTCAAGAGCAAGGAGGATCTTTTCCTGGCGATCCTGCAGGAAGTCAAGGAGGACATCCTGCGGGAGTTCAACGCCTACCGGAAAGAGAGTGAGCCGCTATCCGGCCTTCAAATGATGGAAGAGGCCATCTCTTTTTATCTCTATCTCGCTGCAAAGATGGATGAGCGCTTTCTCCTCCTCCACAGGCATTACCCCTATAAGCTCGCGGAGGTGAACCCTGTCTGCCGTGGTTATCTGGAGGATATCTTCAATTGTCTCCTGGACATCTTCGAGCAGGCTGTCGAACTGGGGCAGAAAGACGGAAGTATCGCGCCCATGCCGGCTCGAAAAAACGCCCTGATCGTTTTGACCATGGTCGACGGTCTGGTCCGCTTTCGGGACTACAATCTCTACGACGCGGCTGCCCTCCACAGTGAACTGCTCTCGGCAGTCCGCCGAATGCTTCGGAACCCTTCTTTTTAAGCAGGTGAGGCCATGTTGCGCAGAACTTTTCCTTTCATCGTGTGGTTCAGGGAATACAACTGGAGCAGTTTTCGACTCGATGCGATCTCCGGCTTGACCGTCGCGCTCGTTCTGATCCCTCAGTCCATGGCGTATGCCCAACTGGCGGGACTTCCCGCCTATTACGGTCTTTACGCCTCGTTTCTTCCCCCCATGATAGCAGCGCTTTTCGGCTCCAGCCGGCAGCTCGCCACAGGCCCCGTCGCCGTGGTCTCCCTGATGACCGCTGCCTCTCTGGAACCGCTGGCCACGGCTGGAAGCCCGGGTTATATCGCCTACGCCGTGCTCCTAGCCCTCATGGTGGGGGCCTTCCAGTTTTCGTTGGGCGTCCTGAAACTCGGGCTGGTGGTGAATTTCCTCTCGCACCCGGTCGTGAACGGTTTTACGAATGCGGCGGCGATCATCATCGCCTCCTCCCAGCTCTCCAAGATGTTCGGCGTGTATGTGGACAGCGCCGCCCATCACTATGAAACCATCTTCGAGGTCATCCGGTCCGCCCTTCATTACACACACTGGCCGACTTTCATCATGGGCGCTTTCGCCTTCGCCATCATGGTCGTCCTCAAGCGCATCTCGCCCAAGATCCCGAACGTCCTGGTCGCCGTCGCGGTCACCACCGTGATTTCATGGGCCACGGGGTTTCAGCATGACGCCAAGGTCCCTATGGATGCCATCTCAAGTCAGGAGGCCCGGGCGCTCATCATGCGCTTCAACCGGACGGTCGAGGCCATCCCCCCCATCGCGGAAAAACGCGCCCAGGCCTACAAGGCCCTCGAGGAGGTGCAGCAAGGCCGTGACATGGTCAGCATCCTCGAGCGGGAACATGCCGTGAATATCCTGAGCATCGAAATGGCTCAACTCAAGAAGGAATCGCAGGAGGTCCGTGAACAGCTCCGTTCCATGCTCTTTGCCGGCATCGAGGAAGGCGGCGGGCTTCGCTTTTACATCAGCGATCAGGTGCCCCCCGGCGCTGAAAGCGACGGACGAACCTGGCGCATAAGGGTCGGCAACAAACCGCTGGATGAAGAGAACCTGCCCATGATGGGGGGAGGAGCCGTCGTAGGCGCCATCCCCGCAGGACTCCCGGCCTTCAGCATCCCGACGCTCGACTGGAAGGTCCTCCTCCATCTTCTTCCCTACGCTGCGATCATCTCGCTCCTGGGTTTCATGGAGGCGATCTCGATCGCCAAGGCCATGGCAGCCAAGACCGGGCAACGCCTGGACCCCAACCAGGAGCTGATCGGTCAGGGCCTTGCCAATGTCCTCGGCGCCATGAGTCGAAGTTATCCCACCTCCGGTTCGTTTTCGCGCTCGGCGGTCAATCTGCAATCCGGAGCGCAAACCGGCCTCTCCAGCGTCTTCACCAGCCTGGCCGTGGTGATCGTACTGCTATTCTTCACCCCCCTTCTCTATCACCTGCCCCAATCCGTGCTGGCAGCCGTCATCATGATGGCCGTGATCGGGCTCATCAACGCAACCGGCTTCATCCACGCCTGGGAGGCCCAGTGGTACGACGGGCTGATCTCCATCATTTCGTTTGTCTGCACCCTGGCATTCGCGCCGCACCTCGACCGAGGCATCATGGTCGGGGTAGTCCTGTCCCTGCTGGTGTTTCTTTACAAAAGCATGCGCCCCAAGGTCGCCGCCCTTTCCCGCCACGAAGACCAATCCCTGCGCGATTGTCTGACCTTCGGGCTGAAGGAGTGCAAGTACATGACCTTGATCCGGTTCGATGGACCGCTCTTCTTCGCCAACGCCAGTTATCTCGAAGACAAGATCATGGAGCGGATGCGTGAGATGAAACATCTCAAACATATCGTGATCGTCTCCAACGGGATCAACGACATCGACGCCTCGGGGGAGGAAACCCTCTCTCTGCTCGTTGACCGGGTCAGGAGCGCTGGCGTGGATATTTCGCTGAGCGGGGTCAATGAATCGGTCATGAAGGTTCTGAAGCGGACCCATTTTCTGGAAAAGATCGGGGAAGATCATCTATTTCCGACCATGGAACGGGCGATTCAGGCAAACTATACGCAGGCGCACCGCGATGGGCAGGAGGAAGCCTGCCCGCTCCTGACGGTGTGCCGTCTGACGTAGGACACATTTTTGTTGCCTTTCCACAGCAAACATGTTTTTCAAAATCAGTTCTTCCGAGGGGGGTGCATCTTGGATCGGGTCGGGTCCTGGTTGAACGAGCCGACAGAAACCGTCCGCTTGTGTGGAAACAACCTGTCGCGAACCCCGGGAGCAACCATTCAGATAGACTTCGGGATCGGCCGAATTGTTTCTTTTCAGATACAAACAGCGTGACTAAGGCTATCACTTCTCCACGAATGGGGGGTCATATCATGTCCATCATCACTGTTTTCAACGGGACCTTTTGTCATGAAGCCGCTGTGTTGCAAGGTCTGCTCGAGACAACCGGGGCGGAGCACATCACCGACGCCGATGTGGTCGCAGGCGCCAGCCGGATCTCGGGTATGGACGAAGGCAAGCTGTCCAAGACCTTCAGCGTAAAGACATCGATCTTCAACAAATTCACCCACGAAAAGGAACGATCCATCGCCTGGCTCCGCCTGGCCCTGGCGCAGATCCTCGAGCGTGACAATCTGCTGATCAGCGGTTTTTCAAGCCTGCTTGTCGGACCGCATATCGCGCATGCGCTGCGGGTCTGTCTCATCGCCGAAATGCGGTTTCGGCTGGAAGACGCCGCCAGAACGGAAGGGCTCAATGAAAAGGAAGCTCTTCGCCTGATTCACCGCCAGGATGAGGAGCGCGCACTCTGGGTCGATACCCTTTTCGGCAAAAAGGATCCTTGGGATGCCTCCCTCTACGACATCGTACTCCCCATGGACAAGCTCAGCTCGGGACAGGCGGTTGCGCTCGTTCAGGAGAATCTCGGCAAGGATGTGGTAAAAACCACTTCCCGATCCCGGAGGGCCGTCGAGGATTTCCATCTTGCGGCAGAGGTCGAGGTGGCGCTTGCCAAGGAGGGACATAACATCGTCGTCAGGGCGAAAGACGGCCGCATCACGTTGACCATCAACAAGCACACCCTGCTGCTGAGCCGCCTCGAAGAAGAACTCCGATCCATTGCGGAGCGGGTCCCCGGTGTCGAGTCCGTCGAGACCAAGGTTGGCGAAGGCTTTTACCAGGCGGATATCTACCGGAAATACGACTTTCAGGTCCCGGCAAAAGTGCTCCTGGTCGACGACGAGCGGGAGTTCGTTCAAACCCTGTCAGAGCGTCTGCTCATGCGGGATATGGGGTCGGCCATAGCCTATGACGGCGAATCGGCCCTCACCCTGGTCAAGGAAGAAGAGCCCGAGGTCATGATCCTGGATCTCAAGATGCCCGGAATAGACGGCATCGAAGTGCTGCGACGCGTCAAGGAAACGCAGCCCGAGATCGAAGTGATCATCCTGACCGGGCATGGATCCGAGGCCGACCGGAAGGTCTGCATGGATCTCGGCGCTTTCGCTTACCTTCAAAAGCCGGTGGATATCGAGCTGTTGAGTGACACCCTCAAGAAGGCCAACGAACAGATCCAGAAGCGCAAGGCGCAAAACGGCGCACAAAGCAGCTGAACCGGGATATCCCAGGTCGTTCGAATCAAAGCACAATGGCCCTCGAAGGCATAACTTATGGCAGCGCCCATATCGCTCAAACCGAAATTCTGGGACCACCGGGACATCGCCGCCGGCCCTTACAAGCACCTGTTCAACTTCAGGCGGATCTGGAAACTCACCGTCCTGCTGACGGCCGGGGTGACCATCATACCACTCCTCTTCATGGCCTTCATCGATTACAAGGTCACCCAGAAGGCCACGGAGGCGGAGATCCAGTTCCGTACCGCCAGACTGGTCTCCAACACCCGCCGGGCCGTCTCCTTTTTTCTGTTCGAACGGGCTGCCGCCCTGGAGTTCGTGGTTCAGGACAACTCCTTCGAGGCCCTGCACGACCCCGTGCGTCTCGCTGAATTATTGAAACACCTCAAGGAGGCCTTCGGCGGCTTTACCGACCTTGGCGTTGTCGACGCCCTGGGCGGTCAGCGAACCTACGTGGGACCCTATGAACTCGAAGGTGTCGATTATTCTCACGAAGTTTGGTATCAGCAGGTCGTGGAGCGGGGGATGCACGTCAGTGACGTCTTCCTGGGTTTTCGTCAAGTGCCTCACTTGATCATCGCCGTCAAACACTCCCTGCCGAACGGCTCCTTCTTCGTGGTGAGGGCCTCTATCGACACCCAGGAATTCAACAGCCTGCTCTTCGATATGGAGGTCGGCGGCCTGGGGGATATCTTTCTCATCAACCACCAGGGGATTCTGCAGACACCATCGCGCTTCTATGGAGACGTGCTGCAGAAAATTCCCTCCCCCACACCTGAATTTTCCGACAAGACGAGGGTCGTCCAGCATGAGAGCCCCGAAGGGACCCCGCTTGTCGTCGGCTACGCCTACATTACGGATACGCCATTCATCCTGATGATCTGCAAACACAAACGTGAGCTGATCGAATCCTGGACCCGCGCCAACATGCAGCTGCTCGGGTTTCTGGCCGTCAGCATCCTGATCATCCTCCTGGTCATCCTGGGGGTTGCCACCTATCTGGTCGAACAGCTCCATACCGCCGATCAGCGGCGGGTCGCCACTCTCCACCAGGTCGAATACGCCAACAAAATGGCCTCCATCGGACGTCTGGCCGCCGGGGTGGCACACGAAATCAACAATCCGCTTGCCATCATCAACGAAAAGGCCGGACTCATCAAAGATCTCTTCGCCTTTGACCAGCGCTATGCAAAGGACGAAAAACTCATCCGCCTCCTGGACGGCATCCTGAATTCCGTCGCCCGCTGCGCAACCATCACCCGGCGCCTGCTGAATTTCGCCCGGCACATGGACGACAGCCAGATCGTACCGCTCCAGCTGCGGGAGACCATCCTGGAGGTCCTCGGGTTTCTAGGGAAAGAAACCGAGTACCGCTCCATCGTAGTGTCTTTGCAGGTCCCAGAAGACCTGCCCGAACTCCAGATGGATCGGAGCAAACTGCAGCAGATTCTGCTGAACCTCATCAACAATTCGTTCGCCGCCATGCGCGACGGCGGCCACCTCTCGATTGGCGCTACCCACGTGGACGGAAAACATGTTAAAGTGAGTGTAGCCGATGACGGATGCGGCATTCCCGAAGGGGATCTGAAACGGGTTTTCGAACCCTTCTTCTCCACGAAAACCAAGCAGGGGGGGACCGGGCTCGGGTTATCCATCACCTATGGCCTCGTTCAGGAGTTGGGAGGTCACATCGACGTTGAAAGCCAATTGGGCAAGGGCACCGTTTTTACCATCACTTTACCCCTAACCCAAAAAAGGAAGGGAGGAGAGGCGAATGCGGGTGCTGCTGGTGGACGATGAGGAGGAATTGGTCTCCACGCTGGCCGAACGGTTGAATATGCGGGGAATCGAGGCTGATTGGGCGACGAAGGTCGAAGATGCCATTTCACTTGTAGGAGAGACCTCTTACGACATCGCGGTCCTGGACATCAAACTGCCCAAGATGAGCGGGCTGCAACTGAAAAAGAAGCTCGAGGATTTGCGGCCGAAGATGAAATTCATTTTCATGACAGGACACGGCTCTGAAGCGGATTTCCGGACCGGCGCCGCCGAGGCGGGCGAAGCGTTTTACCTCGTAAAACCTGTGGGGATCGAGATCCTGGTAGAAAAAATGCAGGAAGTGATGCAGTCGGAGGGGAAGCGTTCATGAACCGATGCGACACCGGGGCTCGTACGGGGTTGGTGTTTTTTGGAACCATTTCGGCCTCTATATCCCACGAACTCAAAAACGCACTGGCCATCATCAACGAATCGGCGGGTCTGATCGAGGATTTTACCCTGATGGCCCAAAAAGGCCTTCCCCTCGATCCAGAGCGCCTGAAAACGGTAGCCGGCCGCATTCAAAAGCAGATCCAGCGCGCAGACGGGATCGTCAAAAATATGAACCGCTTCGCCCACAGTGTGGACGTCCCTTTAAAAGAGATCGACCTGCAAGACACCCTTTATTTCATGTCTTTGCTGGCTCACCGGCTCGCCGACAGACAGGGCGTCACGCTTGAGGCGGCTGAAGCGAAGGGCGGCATCCAGATCCTGACCGACCCATTCAGGCTCCAAAACCTGCTCTGGCACTGTATCCGCTTTCTCCTGCCTTTTGCCGACAGCCAAAAACGGATTCGCATGGCAGCCGAGGAAGGCGCTGAAGAGGTCCGCATCCAGTTCAGCGGCGCTGAGGGTTTTATCCATGGGGTCCCGGACACTTTTTCCGGAGAGGAGGAAAAAATCCTGCTCGATGCCCTTGGTGCACGGCTGATAACAGAAAAGGAACACGAGAGGCTCATCGTCGCTTTGCCGAAACAGCTGCAACCCTGAGAAATGTGAGGACGGAGAGATTGAAAGACGATACTTACCTTGATAAGAATTTGACAGGCCATTCTCACATCCGGGTATGAACGAACAGTACGAACCGTTGTATCTTATGATGGAAAAAGCGAGGAGGCAACCATGGCGGAAAAAGTTTTGCTTGTGGACGACGAGGAAGATTTTCTGGACAGCCTGGCGGAACGGATGCGGGCCCGCGGCATGAATGTGGACACCAGCCTTTCAGCAAAAGAGGCCCTCCAGAAGGCCGAGTCCGAATCCTTCGATGCGATCGTTCTGGATCTCATGATGCCCGAGATGGATGGGCTGGAGGTCTTGAAAACCCTCAAGGAAAAAAGGCCCGAGCTCCAAATTATTTTATTGACGGGGCATGCAACCATCGAAAAAGGCATCGAGGCCATGAAACTCGGCGCCACGGATTTTCTCGAAAAGCCGGCGGACCTCAAGTCTCTCACTGAAAAGATCCAGAAGGCCCAGGCGAAAAAGATGATCCTCGTAGAAAAGCAGACCGAAGAAAAGATCAAAAAGATCATGTCCGAGCGAGCGTGGTGAGTCTACGCGCCGCCACATCGGGTCAGGCAAAGGGTCTGGGACCAGAAAGGCACGCGGGCGGGCCATGGACCTTCAGGAGGTTTCCTTGACCGATGTCTCGAATTTAAGATGATATTTTTCGATCTTGGAGTGAAGGGTCGGACGAGACAATCCGAGCAGTTTGGCCGCACGGGACCGATTACCGCCCGTTACACGCAGTGCCTCGCTGATCAACATCCTTGCAAAGCGATCCATACAGCTTTCAAAAAGATTGTCGCTGCCCCCTGCTGTGAGCGCGTTCACGATCCATTGTTGAACCCCTTCATCGCCGGCGAAAGCGCCTCCCCCCTCGACATTGCCCTGCCCGCTGATGGCCTGGTTGATGTCCTCCGGTGAGATGGGGGCGCCTCTGTTGAAAATGAGCGTTTTCTGGATGCAGTTTCCCAACTCACGGACATTTCCGGGCCAGGGGTATTGCCTGAGGATCTGCAATGCCTCCGCCGTTATGCCCGGGTTGTCGACCCCCATTTCGCGGGAATATCGCGAAAGAAAGTATCGCGTCAAGAGCTCGATGTCGTCCCGTCGCTCCCGCATGGGGGGAAGCCACAACGTGACGACCTTCAATCGATAGTAAAGATCTTCGCGGAAGCGGCCTTCGGCCAAGGCCTTCTCCAGGTTCCGGTTGGTCGCCGCCAGAATCCTCACGTCGACCGATATCGGTTCGCGACCTCCCAGCCGCTCGATGCTTTTTTCCTGTAGAAGCCGCAGGATCTTGGCCTGAATGCTCGAAGGCATATCACCGATCTCGTCGAGGAAAACCGTTCCACCGTTGGCCTGCTCGATCTTTCCGACCCGGCGGTGGGACGCACCGGTAAAGGCCCCCCGCTCGTACCCGAACAGCTCGCTTTCCAAAAGGTTCTCGGGGATCGCGACGCAGTTGATCACGAGAAACGGTTTGTCGTTCCGAAGACTGTGCTGATAGATCGCACGCGCCACCAACTCCTTCCCCGTGCCCGATTCACCCCGGATAAGCACCGTTGCATCCGTCGAAGACACCCGTCCAATCGCCTTGTACACATCCTGCATGGGTTTGCTTCGACCGATAATGGCCTCCCGAAACCCTTGTTGCCCGGGCGCGGCATTCATATCGACCGGGGAGCGCATGAAGCGGCCGGCTTCCAGCGCCTCTTCGATGACCACCAGCATGTCAGGGATATCGAACGGCTTGAGGATGTAATCGAACGCCCCCAGTTTGGTCGCCTCGATCGCTGTTTCGGTGGTTCCGTAAGCCGTCATGATAATGACCGGAAGCTTCGGCTCGATCGCGTGGATCGCTTCGAAGGTCTCGAGCCCATTCATCCCGGGCAGGCGCATGTCCAGAACCACCAGATCCAAGCCTTCCGTCTCGACGAGCTTGAGCCCCGCCTCTCCCGAGGCCGCGCAGCGGATATCGTAACCCTCTGCCGAAAGCAGCTTCTCGAAGCTTTTCCGCAGCTGATCGTCATCGTCGATGATCAAGATGGTACTCAAGACATCTTACTCCCGGATAGGCAACGTGATGGTGAAAGCGCTCCCTTCCCCTTCCGCCGACGACAAATCGATCCGCCCACCATGCTCCTCCACGATACGCGCAGCGATGCTGAGACCGAGTCCGGTTCCCTCTTCTTTCGTCGTGTAGAAAGGTTGGAAGACCTTTTCCTGCAAGGCCTCGGACATCCCCGGGCCGTCATCCGCCAGCCGGATGCGAACCACCCGCCCCAGCCGGTCGTCAAAGGCCGTCACCTCGTAGATGTCGATCAGTCCTCCCCCCTGCATCGCTTCGCAGGCGTTGACGATCAGGTTGACAAAAACCTCTTTCAATTGCTCCGGATCCAGGGGGATTTTCGGCAGCACCTCGTGCCGATGGAGCCTCACAGCGACGTTATAGGACTCCAGGCGATGCCGCATCAGCTGAATCGCCAGGTCCACCGCCTCCGACGGGCTCGCCTCCTGGATCTTCAATTTCGGCGGCCGGGAAAACTCCAGAAAATTCTGCAGGATGGTATCAATGTGGCGGATTTCCTGCGAGATCACGTCCAAATCCTCTTTCTGTGTCGGAGTGAGATCGAGCGAGCGGTTCAGGGAGAAGAGACGCATTTTGACGGAGGTCAACGGATTGCGGATGCTGTGGGCGGTCCCGGCAGCCAGTTTTCCGACCAGGGCCATCTTTTCCGCCTGCAGGAGGGTCTCACGGCTCTTGCGAAGTTCCGTATGGGTCTGGTCGATATCCTCCATCAAACCGTGAACCCGGCGGCTCAATGCCTTGACCTCGTTTTTCGAGTCCGGGAAATCGGCTTCCCCCGCTGTCAAACGCGCGAGCCTCTGCAAGGGCGCCAGGATGTGGTTGATCAGCATGAGGCCGAACAGCAGACCCAGAATGACGACGATCACCATGGCGGTGCCTGCCACCGTCCTCAATCGCCGCGCCTGAAGGAGACTCTCCTGTTTCACCTCCTGGATCCGCTGGGCATGGATGGCTTTGTAGTCTTCGCAAAGCTCGAGGATCTTGAAAAAGACCCGCCGGACATGGTCATGGAGCTGCGCCCCCCTCTCCCGCTCACCCGCCCGGTAGCATTCGATCACGACATCCTTCGCGGCTATGTAATGCTCGTATTCCTCGCCGATTTCGGCGACCGCCCGCTGCTCCTTCTCCGTAGCAGCGTAGCTTTCGGCCTGCGCCAGACGTTCTTTGAAGATCTGCCGGTATTCTCCGAGCTGTTTGAGCCAGTCAGGGTTGCCATCCAGGAAATAGTAAGAAACGAAGCCTTTCTGATTGACGAGAGCGGACTCGAGGTTTTCGGCGGCCTGAAATGCGGCCATGTGCCGTTCGACCACATCGGTCGTCAGGTGTTCCATCTGGTACGTGTACCAGATCATGACGACACCGCCCAGGAGGGTAATCGAGACCAGCGCCGCCAGGATCGAATAGATCCGAACCCGCAAGCTGATCTGATTCCATAAATCCATCGGCTATCGACTCAGGGCCGGATATCGATGCTCGGATAAAGCCCCTTGAGTCTTCCTTTCGGGTAGGGCTGAATCATGTTGTAAGAGATGTCCTGGTCCTTCTGGGCGTGGCCCCGATTGCCGCGGCCGTCGAAATAGGCGCCGTTCGCCTCGAGGATATGCTCGATGCGATGCCGAAAGGCCTCGACAAAGACCGCCCCGTCCCCTTCGAATCGCATCCGCCCAAGATCATACCGTCCCCCGATCTTGGCAAAATCGTCTAGATCGAGGCTGTGGACCTTTAGATCTTCCCGGTTTCGAATCAACCCCCATATCAAGTGATTCGGCGGAATTTCGAGCGGTTCCCGGATGTCGATGATCGTGTGGGGCATCACGACGGAGCCTCCCCCAATGGTCAGGGGCGCATCCTCCATCCCCCTGAGGAAGGAATTGAATCCCACGAAAACCTTTTTCCCCAGCCGGGTCCGGACCAGTTTACCGCCGTGGGCGGTCACATTCTCGCCCTCCAGACGCGAATGGATGATGCAGCAGTTTTCCTGGGCATTGGAACCCCTCCCGAGCCAGGCATCTTCGAGATACGCCCGCTGCGCGACGAGCACGTTCGCGTCGACATGGGTATCCCCTTTAACGACGGCGTACCGGCTGAGGGAAGTCCCCTGGGAGATTGGAATCGGCGCCTTGAGGTGCACCACATCGAAGATCCTCTGGAATTCGGTCTTGCGGTCTTCCATAAAGTCCATCAGGATCCCTTGCGGGACCGTCCCGGGCTCCATATGGATGTAGGCCTTGAGAAGGTCCGCATCGAAGTGGTAGTTGAACCGGAAGCGATCCCCCGCCTCGATCCGTATCTCCCCGGCAGGCACCCACTCATGCGACAACTCTCCCACCTGGACATAGGCAAAGGCCCCGATAACGCAATCGTGCAGCGTGGTCAGATCCACCGTGCTGAAAGGCCCCAGGAAGCACCCTTCCACGGTGGAGCCGTGGATATTCGCATAGTGGGTGGATGCGGTGTTGCAAATCAGGAATTCTTCGAGATTTTCAGGATCGTGGGAATAGTTGTGGACCAGGGTCTTGATGAGATAGCTGTCCTTGATGTGGATCACTTCGTCGTCATGGAGCGGGATCTCCAATCCGCCGTAACGGAACACATCCCCCCTGCATTTCAGTTCATCGCCGCGGATATCGCTCTTATAAAGAACGGAATGATCGACAAAGCACTTCCCGAGAAAATAGCTCCCACCCAAACTCGATCCATGAAAGCGGAAATGCAGCGGATGGTGCGGCGTCAAGGCATAGAAGGCGTAGAACCGGCCAAACTGCTTGAGAGGCACGATGCTGCGCAGATAAGGACCGCTGTCGAAAGCCGGTTCCCTTAGATTGATATTGATACGATTGACGACCCGCTCGATCAGTTTTTCCAGTTCTTTCATCTCCATCCCCCTCAACCTTTACACCGTCATCCGGTACTGGTCGGCACGTTATGATCCTCCAACTGGTTCGTTTCCATCCGGAAATGGTCTTTTGGGCCAATCTCGCCGTTGATCTGCACGTTTGCTTGTGCGGCGACCACCAGGTCGCCTCCGCGCAAACGCTTGATCGCCTTGACATTGGCCCAAAATCCTCATTTCCGGATTGGAAACTTTGCCGCGCCGGATGCTCTTTCCCCGATGGGCACTGGTTAGGTTCCCGGGCTGCTGCCCGTGCATACCGTCCCTGACTACAGAGGCACCCGGTTCCGTGCCCTCGGCCTCCGGTCACACAGCTCCGCGTCGCCGATCTTCTTTTCTGGCTCCAAAATCCATGGAATTTGCTTTTGTGGCCAAACCTCCTCGTCATCCGGTCAAAGGATTTCCATCTGCTTTCGCGCAGACGCTTGACCGTCAGGACATGAGAGAAAAACCCTCCAACCGGGATAGGAACCCGGCCGTGCCGGAGCATCCTTACTTGGAGAAAGATTGCAACGCAAAATCTCCATCGCACGGACACGTTTTCGTCAAGAGGTCGTCACCGGCATCCCCATAATCGGCCACAAAATAGCGACAGCAAGCGCCACCACCACCATCAGGAGGATGCTGGCCGGCAACCCCAACAGAAAGAAATCCCCGGGTGTAAATTGTTTGGAATCGTAGGCGATCGCGTTCGGAGCGGCCCCTACCAGCAGGAGGAACGGCATGCCGGCTGTCACCAAGGCGGCAAAAAGGATGACGTCCGGTGCTACCCCGAGATAGGGCGCGATCACGAAGGCCACCGGCAGCGAGATGGCGATGGCGGCCACATTCATGATAAAATTCGTCATGATCATAACGAAAAAGGCGATGCTCATCACGAAAACAAACCAGTTGGCTTCTTTGAACATGGCCAGCCAGTTCACGGCGAGCCACTTGGCCGCCTCGGTCTCCCAGAGGCAGAAACCGATGCTCATCGCGCCGGCGAAGAGCAGGATGATGTTCCAGGGAATCTCCTCGAGGTCGCTCAGGGTCAGGATGTTGAAGATGAAAAAGAGGATGGTGGAGATCAGGATCAGGGCCGTCTTGTCGATGGGCTCCAGCGCCGGAATGAAGGAGCGCAGAGACATCGTGAGGATGCAGGCGAAGACGATGGCCGCCGCCAGGATCTCCTTTCCCGTGATCCGCCCCAGTTCGCTGTTGAGCTGCCGGGCCTTCTGACGCAGCCCCGGGATCACTTTTTTCTCAGGCTTGCAGAAAAGCAGGAAAAACCCCCACAGCAGGAAGGTCATCAGCCAGCCGACCGGAAACATGTAATAGGTCAGTTCGAAAAAGGAGATATTCCGACCGACGATGTCGTTGAAGAATCCGAGCGCCACCGCGCCCCGCGCCGCCCCGAGCAGGGTGACGATACTGCCGGCCCCTGCCACGTAGGCCATGCCCATAAAAAGGCCCTTGCCGAATTTGGTCGGTTTATCCCCCTCGCCGTACAAATTGTAGATCGCCAGAAGGAGAGGGTAAATCGTGGCCGCCACCGCCGTATGAGCCATGATATGCGTCAGCGCCGCCGTGACCAGAAAGCACCCCAGATAGATCATGCTGGTCTTTTCGCCGACGATGTCCAGCATCTTGTAGGCGAGCCGTTTCGTCAGGCCGGTCTTGGTAAAAACCAGTCCGATGACGATGGAGGCGAAGATGAAGAGGACCGACGGATCCATGAAATCCTTGAAAGCCACTTTGGCCGGCCTGATCAGAAAAAGGGCCTGCAGCACGCCGATGGCGAGGCTCGTCACCCCGATCGGCACCACCTCGAAGACCCACCAGGTCCCGGCCAGAAGAAAGACCGCCAAGGCGCCCTTCCCTTCCTTGCTCAGAACGAAGTGCTTGCCCTGCGGATCGATGGCATCGGGCCACGGCGGCGAATAATACACCACTGCAAAAAGAAACACGCCGGTAAAGAGAAAAATCAGCCTGCGCCAATTGATCTTGCCCTTAGCGGCGGCATCAGCATAGTCACCTGACATAGGGAAAAACCTCCCGTTGTGTTAGTCCTTGTCTATCCGGAAATGATCGATCGATGAAGGCCGGGCTTCCGATCATCCACCCAGCCTCGAAAAACCGACGAAGGCCCTTTCCCTCAGTCGGCGCCCCGCGGAATTTCACAGGCCTTGATGGCCTCGCAAACCTCCAGGAAGACATCCGACAGACGCAGAACGCCGACAATCGTTCCCTCCGCCAGCACCAGGAGGGATTGATGCCTCCCCATGATCAACTGATGAATCGCCTCGTCCAGCGTCGCCTCCGCCTTGACGTACTCCCCTTCCGTCGGCTTGTACATGATGTTCTTGACCCGGATCCGGGAAGCCTTCGAACAGATATCCGTAAGGGGTTTATCCCATAAGGAGAATTGCTCCATCATGGATTTGAGATGGGTCTTGGTCAAACCGAACCGGGCGAAAGACTCCTTTTCCTTGACCTCCTGGTATTTCGGCTCGAGGCCTCGGAGGACATCCAGCTGACTGACCTTACCGACGACCTTTCCCTCCGCATCTTTGATGAGCACTGCACGGTGGCGGTAACGGGTCTGATCGAAGGCCTTCTGAGCATCCTCGAGCGCCATCACCGCTTCGAACAGAGAGGCATCCTCCGAGACGGTGGCATATTCCTTCAAAGGCACCATCAAATCTCTGACCAGAATCGTCTTCATCGCTCCTCCCACTTATATGGGTTTTATCCATTCATGAGGCGTAACAGCTTCCCATCATCGAAATAATCGATGATGTTCAGGCAGCCGTAGTCCTGCTGCAGCGAATACATGGATGCCAGAGAAAGCCCCAAAGCATCGCAGATGATCACCCGGTTCACACCGCCGTGCCCGACCAGCACCCAGTCTCCCGGACCCTGTTCCACAAATCGGCGCTTCAACCAGCCGAGGACCCTCTCGGCAAAGCCGGCCATGGATTCCCCCCCACCCGGCGCGGAGAAATTCACGAGATCCGCCTGGCGCTTCGCCAACGCTTCAGGAAAACGCCGGCAGACTTCCTCCAGAGTAAGGCCTTCCCACTCACCGAAATACATCTCACGCAGTTCTGGTACCAACTCCACGGGGGCTTCGTGGTATCGAGCAACCCATCGGGCGCCGGCAGCCGAACGTTCGAGATCGCTCGCAAAAATAGCCTTGATATCCAGAAATCGAAGCCGCTCTGAAAGGTGTTGCATCTGCAGCACACCGGCCTCGGTCAACCCCGTCTCTGTATGGCCGTGGATAGGATTGTGCTCATGGCCGTTTATCTGCCCATGCCGCACAAGGTACAAACGGTTGCGTCTCGCCATAGCCGGCGATCATAGTGAGCATCATTTTTTATGTCAAATAAATTTAGGCTTTATGTAACGCCTTGAATGTTGTATATACCCAGACTTAAACGTACTTTACCTGGAAGCGGTCTTTCGGGCCCGCATCGGCCCGGGTCTCGGCAGGCACGTTTGTCTGTGCGTTTGCCGCCGCTTTGGACCCCATCCGGGAAGGGGCTTTTCGCTGATCCCGGCGTCCTGCTCGTATAGCCGCTCGGAAGGCAAGCCGCGGGCCATATCCATTCAAATGATTGATTTGAAAAGCATTAATATAAATCTGCGTTTCTGGATGAGGAACCTCGCCGTGCCTATTCGTCCCTTCCGGTTCACACCCAAACCAGTCGTTGTCCATCCGGAGCTGATCTCCGGGCACAACCCGGTTTCGAATCCAAACATGAGGATTCCTTGCCCATACCCAGGTAATCAAGAAGAAGGCTGTTCGAAATAAGAGCAGCATGGTTTTCCACCAACAGGGGGCCCTTCGGTTGAACTCAGAGAAAGATTGTTTCGGCGTTTTGGAAAAGGTATTTCCGCTCGGCGAGGCCGGTTTGAGGGAAATCACTCCGTCCTGTTTCGAATGCCCGGAGAAAACCGCCTGCCTCAGAACCGCCCTGGAAAGCAGGGAAGGGCTCTCCTTTAGAGCCGAAATAATGGACCGCTCCCCCGCCGAGGGTGTTTGGGACCGCCTCAAGCGCTGGTCTTACAGAAAAGAATTGAGCCGGCGTGTTCGAGCCAGGGAAGGGAACAGGCGATGACCATCCAGCTCACCTGTCCTTATTGCCGATTCTCGAAAGAGGTTCCCGAAAGCACCATTCCGTCCACTGCCAAACGGGCGGTATGCCCCCAATGCGGTCAGCAGTTTCTGTTTTCCAGGCCTGGATCTGAGGAAGCACCAGGCGGATCTTCTTCGCCTCCCACCCCGGAGCCCTCGCCGGTCGAAACGGTCTTCGAACCCGAGGCGACGCTCGAATCGGCAGCCCCCTGGGAACAGAAAGACGGCCCCGGGTTCTGGGCGACTTTTTTCCAAACCATCTCTGCCGTCCTTTTTTCCAGCAAATCCTTTTTCAGCCCGGATCTTCACCCTGCAGGGCGAGGACTCCGCGATCCTCTCGCCTTCGGGCTCCTGTCAGGAGTGCTCGGCAGCATGGCGGCCTTCTTCTGGCAGGCCTTGCTGGCGCTGGCCGGATTCACCTCCTTTGGCGGCCTGTTCGTTGGTCAATTGACTTACGGCCTGATTTTTGTCATCCTGGTGCTCATCATCCCTGTCGTTGTTTTTCTGGGCCTGTTCGTCTACGCGGGGGTCCTGCATCTGCTGATGAGGATCACGGGAGCGGGCAAACGCCGTTTCGAGGGGACCTTTCGCGTTGTGGCCTACTCGCAGGCCGTTCAACTTCTGGCATTCGTCCCGTTCATAGGCGGTTGGATCGCCTGGATCTGGCAGCTTGTCGTGCAGATCGTCGGCCTGCGCACCATCCATGAGACAAGCTACGGCCGGGTCATCCTGGGCTTCCTGATTCCCGTCATGCTCTGCCTCATTGTCGGCATCGTCACCGTCCTGCTCATTCCGCTTGTCTTCCTGCGACTTTCCTGAAGGTTATACCATCTAATGCTTTTGAATTCTTTCTTCCTCTGTCTCGGTATCGCACTCCTTTACTGGGGCTCCGAGTGGATGGTCAAAGGGGCCGCCTCCCTTGCGCTTTCCCTTTCCATCCGCCCTCTGATCGTCGGCCTGACGGTGGTGGCCTTCGCCACGTCGGCCCCCGAACTTCTGGTAAGCCTCGTGGCGGCCGTCAAGGGCTCGAGCGGGATTTCGCTCGGCAACATCCTCGGCAGCAACGTAGCCAACATCGCCCTGATCCTCGGTCTCAGCGCCCTGTTCAACCCCCTGGCCGTCGACCCCATTCTGGTGCGGCGCGACATCCCCTTCCTGGTCGGCATTTCAGCCCTTTTCTGGGTGTTGTGCCTGAACGGCCAAATCGGCCTTTGGAAAGGCATCCTGCTGGTGACGATGCTGATCGTTTTCATCCTCATGGGGGTCTTTACCGCATCAACGCACCCGCAAGAAATGGAAACCCTTCCCGTCGAAAAGAAAGGCGCCCTCTGGAAGGATGCCGTCCTCATCGTCGCCGGGACGACCGCTTTGATGGGAGGGGCTCACCTGGTGGTCCAATCATCCATTTTCTTCGCGAAGATCTTCGGGCTGAGCGAGACCTTCATCGGGTTGACCATCGTAGCCGTAGGGACCTCTCTCCCCGAGCTGGCGACCTCGGTGGCGGCAGCGGCCCACCGCGAATCCGACATCTCCATCGGCAATGTCGTCGGCAGCAACGTCTTCAACCTCTGCATGGTCATGGGGGCTGTAGGGTTCTTCAACCCGATGGAGGTCGACAGGGGACTGTTGCGTTTCGAGTTTCCCGCCATGTTCGTCCTGACCCTGCTCCTCTGGATCTTCGCGCGCACACGTCTCATACTCGGACGGCGGGAAGGTCTGGTTTTCGTTGTCTGCTATCTGGCCTTCGTAGGCCTTTCCTATTGGCGGGCCATTCTCTGAACCTTTTCTCCCTTTCGAGTGTGATCCATTGACGACGCATCCCATCGATTATCCCCGTTTTCTCAACCCTTCCCAGCTCGAGGCGGTCATGACCCTGGAAGGCCCGGTTCTCGTGGTGGCCGGCGCCGGCAGCGGCAAGACGAGGACGCTGGTCTACCGAGTGGCGCGACTGGTCGAAACCGGCGTCGCCCCGGAGTCCATCCTGCTGCTCACGTTTACCCGTAAAGCCGCCATGGAGATGCTCGAACGGGCTGCAGGGCTGGCCGATCCCCGCTGCCGGTTCGTGTCGGGCGGGACCTTTCACGCGTTGGCCTACCGGGTCCTGAGGCAGCACGGCGAACGACTGGGCTTTCCACCCGGATTCACCATCCTGGACCGCTCCGATATGGAAGAGGTGCTCCGCTCTCTCATCCCGGATCTCAACCTGCCGAAAGGCACCAACCGCTTCCCGAAACGCGCCACGCTGGCCAATATCCTCAGCAAGGCGGCCAACCTCGAGCAATCGGTCGACACCTTCATGGAAGAGGAGTATGGCCAGTTCCTGGAATTCGTCCCCGAGATCCGGAGGCTGACGGATCTCTATGGCCGGTACAAGCGGGAACACGCCTTGATGGATTATGACGATCTGCTGATCCACCTGCGGAGGCTTCTGGCCGACGATGTCGAAACCAGGCAGCTCCTCGGACGCCAATACAGCCACATCATGGTGGACGAGTACCAGGACACCAATGCAATTCAGGCCGACACCGTCAGCTGGCTGGCCCATGAGCACCGGAACGTCATGGTGGTCGGGGACGATTCCCAATCCATCTACTCCTTTCGCGGCGCCGACTACCGCAACATGTTCGCGTTCCCGAAGCGGTTTCCGGGCGCCAGGATCATCAAGCTGGAGGAGAACTACCGTTCGACCCAGCCCATCCTGAATCTGACCAACGCCGTTATGGCGCAGGCGGGTGAACACTACACCAAGTGCCTCTTCACCCGCCGGGAAGGCGGGGAAAAGCCAGCGGTCATCGATACCCGCACCGAACCGGAGCAGGCCCTGACGGTCTGCCGCTTGATCAGGCAGGAGATGGATGCCGGCCGGTCTCCAGAGGAGATCGCCGTGCTTTTCCGGGCAGCCTACCATTCGTTCGAACTGGAGGCCGAACTGACGCGTCAACGGCTCCCTTACATCAAATACGGCGGGTTCAAATTCCTTGAATCCGCCCATATCAAAGACTTTTTGGCCCACCTGCGCGTACTGGTCAATCCGGAAGAGGCCGTGAGCTGGAGCCGCATCCTGTGCATGGTCAAAAACATCGGCCAGGGGAAGAGCCGCAGCATCTTCGAATGGATCAAGGCCAATCGGATCACCCCCGGGAAGCTCTCCGAATGGCCTGGAATGGGGAAGCGGGAGCAGGGCCTCAGACCGCTCTGCGACCTGATGCAGCAACTGAGCGGCAAAACGCCCTCCCCCAGGAAAGCGGTGGAAACAACCCTGGATTACTATACCCCCGTCCTGAAAGAACGCTACGACGACTATCCACGGCGGCTCAAGGAGCTTCAGCAGCTCATCCCGATGGCGGAGCGGTATCAGAGCCTGCGGAGTTTCCTGGCGGACCTCGTCCTGGATCCTCCCAACAGCTCGCTCGATGCCGAACCCGCGCAGGACCGCTCCTTTCTGACCCTCTCGACGGTCCATTCGGCCAAAGGGCTGGAGTGGCCGGTCGTGATCGTGATCTGGGTCATGGAGGGGCGGTTTCCATCGGCACGCGCCTACCGGAACCCGATGGAACTGGAGGAGGAAAGACGCCTCATGTATGTGGCCGCCACCCGGGCCATGGACCGGCTTTTCTTCTGCTACCCCGGACAGGAGTATCAGCAGACATGGGACACCATGGGAGGCGGGCCGACCTACCAATCCGGTCTTTCCTCCTTTATCGGCGCCTTGCCGCAGGGGGTCGTGGCCTTCGAATCGGCACGCACCTCCAGGCGTTTCGACCCCTTTTCGAAACCCCGCGGCAAAGCGGCCGAACCGGAGGCCGCCTCCCCCCATCCCTTTCAATCGGGGGACCGGGTTCGCCACCCCGCCTTCGGCCCCGGCGTGGTCTCACGGTTTTTCGATGATGACAAGGTGGAGGTCTTCTTCAGCCAGGCCGGACGCAAGCTGCTCCACCTGGGGTACACCACCCTCGAAAAGATATAATCTGTATCCATCCGGAAATGGTTTCCCGGTAGAACCCATTTTCCAATCCGGAAATGAGGATTTTTGGCCCATATCAAGGAAATCAAGCGTTTGCGCGGAGGCGACCTGCGGGTCGCCGCGCAAGCAAACGTGCAAATTGACGCCGAGAGGGGCCAAAAAGACCATTTCCGGATGGAAAATCTGAAAACTCCATGAACCCGCAAGATTACACCATCGAAGGGGTCCTCGGGCCCCAAGGGCTGCTTGCCCGCAATCTGCCGGGCTTCGAATTCCGCAGCGTCCAGATGGATATGGCCCTGCTCATTCAGGAGGCGCTGCAGAAGAACCTGCCCGCCATCATCGAGGCAGGAACGGGAACCGGCAAGACCTTCGGCTACCTGACCCCCCTTATCCTGAGCGGCCGCAAGGCCGTCATCTCCACGGGAACCAAGAACCTCCAGGAGCAGATCTTCCAGCGGGACCTCCCTCGTCTGCTGGCCGCGACCGGCCTCCGGGCGGACGCCGTGATGATGAAGGGGCGCAAGAACTATCTCTGCCTCCATCGCTACCACCAGCGGTTCGTGCAGTCAGCGCTCCCTGCTCCTGAAGCCTTCGATATCCGCGGCCGGCTCGAGGCCTGGATCCGCAGGACGTCCTTCGCCGACCGCGAGGAGTTGCCCTGGATGGCCGATCAGGACACCCTCTGGGACAGCCTTTCCGCCGGCTCGGATCAATGCCTCGGGAGCGAGTGCCTCTTCCTCGATCAGTGCTTCCTGGGGAGGCTCCGGAGCAGGGCCGCCGAAAGCCGTCTCATCATCGTCAACCATCACCTCTTTTTCGCGGACATGAAGGTCAAGGAGGGCGGCTTCGGGGAGATCATCCCGCGGTTCGAAGCCGTGGTTTTCGATGAGGCCCACCACGTGGAAGAGGTCGCCACCGCCGCCTTCGGGGAGAGGCTCAGCACCGCCCAGATGCTGGAGTGGGCCGCTGATTTCGAAGAGACCGTGGCCGCATCGATGAAGCGCCCCCCCACGAACCTCTTGATGCTCCTGCAAAAACTCCGGGCCGCCGTAGGCGGCATCGAACAGGCCCTGGAGGGCCTCAGCGACCGGGAACGCATCGCCCCGGATCTTCTCGCGCATCTCAAGACAGGCCCGGGCCGCGAGATCCGCCGCTGCCTCCAGACCATCCGGCAGGAGGAAACCTTATTCCAGATCGAGAGCGAAGGGATCGAACCCCTTCTCCTGCGGGCGAGGGAAATCGAACGGTTGGTTACGGAGACCCTCGAGCCGAAGGAAGCCGACTGGCTCAACTGGTTCGAGAAGCGCAAACGCGGCATCGTGTTCTACGCTTCTCCGCTGGATGTCAGCGAAGATTTGAAAGGCCGCCTCTACCAGAAATGTCCGCGGGTGCTCCTCACATCGGCAACGCTCGCCGCCGCGGGCAACTTCGATTATGCCGCCGCCCGCCTCGGCCTGCCCGAAAACGCCCTGAAGGCAATTTTCCCCTCCCATTTCGACTTCAAGCGGCAGGCCCTGCTCTATGTTCCGGCGGATCTCCCCGCACCCGGACACCCGCGTTTCAGCGAGGCCGCCGGGGACCGCATCCTCGAGATCCTGGGGCTCAGCGAAGGCCGGGCCCTGGTCCTTTTCACCAGCTACCAGAACCTCTTCAACGTGCACCGCCACCTGCAGGATAAACTGCCCTTCACCCTGCTCAAACAGGGAGACGCGCCGCGCTCCACCCTCCTCGCAACCTTCCGGGAAGACATCCACTCCGTTCTCCTGGCCACGGGATCCTTCTGGCAGGGGGTCGATGTCCCGGGTGAGGCCCTGAGCTGCCTGATCGTCGACAAACTCCCCTTCAGCTCACCCGGAGACCCCCTGGTGGCCGCCCGGATCACCCATCTGCAGGAGCAGGGGAAAAACGCCTTTATGTCCTACCAGGTCCCCGAGGCCGTTCTCGCCCTCAAACAGGGCCTGGGGCGCCTTATCCGGACCAACACGGACAGGGGCGTCATGGCGATCCTCGATGTGCGCCTGAGACACGCCCGCTACGGCGGGATCTTCCTGGAAAGCCTGCCGCCCGTGCCCGTAACGGCTTGCATCGAAGATATCGCGGATTTCTACAGCCGAGAGCCGGAGGCTGGGAAGGAGGAGTCCGCATCGGCGCGGGGAAAGCGCAACGGCCTCGATATCGGCACGGAAAAAGGTTGATTCCCGGCCGCCGTTCCATCACAATCGGCCGCATTCATGCGGAGCGGGATCCGGCGCCGGCGGCCGAAAACCCGCAGCACGCCTCAGTTCGCCGAGAAAGGAGCCCCGAACCATGTCCCCGAAACACTGGGAAGTCCTGTCGAGCATCCTGGACAGATCCTATCGTGTCTTCAGCATCCGGACCGACCGCGCACGCTCTCCCCGCACCGGAAAGGCCCATGATTTCTTCGTGCTGGAATCTTCGGCCTGGGTCAACATCATCCCCCTCACGTCCAACGGCGAGGTCGTCCTGATCCGCCAGTACCGGCACGGCATCCGCGACGTCACGCTGGAGATACCGGGCGGACTCGTAGAGGCCGGCGACACCCCCGAAACCGCGGCCCTCAGGGAACTTCGTGAAGAGACCGGTTATCATGCCGGGAAGGCCTTCGAACTCGGAACGGTGCACCCGAACCCGGCCATCCAGAACAATATCTGCTACACCTATCTAGCCAACGATGTCATTCCGGCGGGGCAGCAGGAACAGGACGACAAGGAGGACATCCAGGTCCTGCTCAAACCGATCGAGGAAGTGCCCGCCCTCATCCGGCAGGGCGCGATCACCCACGCCCTGGTCCTGGCCGCCTTCTACCGGTATTTCATGGAATACAAACGCATGTGACAAGGAGTCTTCGTCGCAGCGCAAAGAGGCCTTTTCCGGATGGAGGTCAATCCAGGTCTACCGGCGTACCGCACTGATTGCAGCGTTTGGCGCCGCGGAACAATCGATGGCCGCAGGCCGGGCAGTGGTAACGGGCCTCTTCGTCGGCCACCCACTTTTCGGTGCCGTGCTCCCGCCAGTACGGGATGGCCCGAAGCATGACCTTCCGGCCCACCGGCATGGGAAATTCGTCGATCAGGCGGCAGGGGAACGCGTCGCACTGATGACAGCCCGTGTACCCCTTTTCGCGGGTGCAGGCCTTGATGGCGCATTCGCGGCAGAAGAGGAAGGGATCGTCCGAAAGGCAGCCTTTGCAGCGGATGTCGTCCGCCGACAGGTTCCCGCTGTCCGGCAGCTTGCCCTTATAGACGTCCACCAGCCGCTCCTTGAATTTGCGGTTCCCATCCCGTTCGGCGTACAGGATGGCGCATACCCCGCAGTAGAGGCCGCAGGGTGCAAGATATTCAGGATTGATCTCCACCATTTTTCCCTCCTTCTCAGGCCGTCGAACCGCTCCCGCCCGGAGCGGCGCCACGGCCCTCAGCTGAGCAACTGTTCCCGGAGATCCGGTCTCATTCCAAAAACCCGAATTCCCGGCCGGTCACGCGCGGCAGAACCGCCGGACCGGAAAAGCCTTTATTTCTCGTTCTTCACCTTTTAATATGGGTGAGGGCTTGTCGAAGCGTTTTCACTTGGAAATGCCCTCTTTTGCCGATCTCGTCCTCAAGCTGTGCGTTTGCTTGGGAATGGATCCATAGGCTTTATCCGTACAACGGATTTTTTATATTGATATGGGCAGACAGCTCTCCTTTCCGGATCGGAGGCCGGCTTCCACCGGGAAATCCTTTCCGGACGGACATCCAGAACAACCGCTTTCGCATAGACTTTTTATTTTAATATATATCACAACCATACCCCGATCGAAAAGATGAGGGAGCCGCGTTCCTGATCCGCCAGGCAGGGGGGAGAGAAAGCAGAACCAAATCGATCTGGGAAAACCCGGCCGGATTGGGCTGGAATCCGGAGCCGGAACCGTAAAGCGCCTGTTGGGAAAGGATCGCTTCGGCAAACACCGATGGACGAGCGGCCTGGGGAAGGTTCGGGGTCCCCGGTCAAGCCTCGAGAAGGGCTCATGAAACTGAAGACCCGTCTATGCACCGCTTGGTTCCTGCTGATGACCTGTCTCGCCGCCGCTGCCGGGTGTGCACCGGTCATTTCCCGCGAGGCGCTCCAGAGCGCGGATCGGTCCTTGCCCTTCCCGACGCTCGCAGCCAATCCCGGCGCTTTTTCGGGCACCACGGTGATTCTGGGCGGACAAATCGTCGAAACGAAAAATCTTCCGGGCAAAAGTCTCATTTTCGTTGTTCAGCGGCCTCTCGACAGCCGGCAAAAGCCCAAACCGGACAGCGAATCGAGGGGGCGCTTTCTCATTTCGGTGGAAGGCTTCCTGGACCCTGCCATCTACCGTGCAGGCAGATGGATCACGGTGGTCGGCACCGTCGCCGGGAGCGAAACGCGCCCCCTGGGGGACATTCAATACACCTATCCGGTCATCGCAGAACGCGAACATCATCTCTGGCCCCTGAAGGGCGTTGCCCCCGATGCCCAAATCCACTTCGGAATCGGGATCGGCTTCGGTTTTTGAACAGCGTCCAACGGGTGTCCGCTCCAGAGCCGATCCCCCCGCGCTGCGGGCCGCATCGCACCGAAAACACCTGGCGATCCGCCTGAAGGCTCATCACTATTCATTCGAGGAGGCAGGATATGTTGGATGATATCAAAAAGGGTTTATTGGCCGGTCTCGGCATGGTGTTCCTCACCAAGGACAAGATCGAAGAAACTGCACGCAAAATGGTGGACGAGGCCCGCATGAGCAAAGAGGATGCCCGGCGGCTCACGGACGAACTGCTGGAAACCGGTGAAAAGCAATGGTCCAGGATCGAGGAAAATATCACCGAAACCGTCCACAAGGGGCTCCGGAACCTCGATGTGGGCAGCCGCAAGGAGTTGGACGAACTGAGATCGCGCGTCCAGAACCTCGAAGAGCGGGTGAGTCTGCTCGAGGCGGCAAAGGACCCGATCGAGGGGTGATTCTTGGAAATCAAGACGCTGACCAACCTCGGGCGATTCAAAGATATCGTCCTCACGTTGTTGAACTACGGCTTTGTCGACCTCGTCGACCGGCTGGATCTCCCGGGCAAAAAGCTCCTCACGAAATCCAGCCGCCGGGAACTTGAGCTCGGCACGTGGGAGCGGATCCGCCGCGCCATGGAAGACCTCGGACCGACCTTCGTCAAGTTCGGTCAGATCATGAGCCTCCGGCCCGATCTTCTACCCGGCCCCCTGATCGAGGAGCTGCGGAAGTTGCAGGATGAGGTCCCGCCCGAAAAGCCGTCCGACATCCGCAACGTGATCGAGAAGGCGCTCGGGGCGCCGCTCGAGGAGGTCTTTCTCTCATTCGAGACCGAACCGATCGCCGCCGCGAGTCTCTCCCAGGTTCATCGTGCCCTCCTGCGCGACAGCCGGAGGGTGGTCGCGATCAAGGTGCAACGGCCCGGCATTCGATCGAAAATCGAGAAAGACCTGGACATTCTCGCCTACCTCCTCGGCCGGTTGAACGAGAGGGTGGAAGAGATCCGCCTTTACGATCTGCCGGGGCTGCTCAAAACCACCAGGCGGAATCTCCTGCGCGAACTGGATTTTCTGAGAGAGGCCCGGGCCATGCAGATCGCCCGGGCTCAGCTTTCCGGCATGCCCGGGGTGTACATTCCCGAACCGGTCTCGGAATACTGCACCGAGCGCCTGCTCGTCATGGATTTCGTCCGAGGCAAAAAGCTCAAGGAGCTTCCCGCCGAACACATCGAAGAAGCGGAAAACCTGGCGAAGCTCGGTCTGAGGATCACGATCAGCCAGGTCCTCGAACATGGTTTTTTCCATGCCGATCCCCACCCGGGCAACATCCTAGTCAGGGAAGGGAAGGAACTATGCCTCCTGGACTGGGGAATGGTGGGGAGGCTGACGGACGAAGACCGCTTCGACCTCATCGACCTGGTCCGTTCGGTCGCCGAAAAGGACAGCAAGCGGCTGCTGGATACCCTCCTCCTGATCACGTCGATCGATACGGCCTTCGATCAGCGCGCCCTTGAAAGGGATCTACTCGACATCCTGGATGCCTACACGTCCATCCCCCTCCAGGAAATCAACATCGGGCAGGCTTTGCTGGATATCACCGCCCTTTTGCGGGAGTACCGTCTGCGCGTGCCGAGCGACCTCGCCGTCATGATCAAGGCCCTGGTCACCGCTGAAGGAACCGCCCGAATCCTCTATCCCGATCTCAACGTCATCCCGGAGATCGAAGACCAGGTCAGGCGTCTGGCTGTAGAACGCTACCACCCCGGGTTCCTCTGGAAAAACCTCCGCAGCACTGCAGGCCACCTCCTGAGCCTCCACCGCAACCTCCCGAGCCGTCTCTCGCAGATCGTCGACAAGGTCAACCGCGGGGATCTGAGCATCCGGTTCGAACACGAAAACCTCGGAGGCCTCAGGAAAACGTTGGAAAACATCTTCAATCGTCTGACCCTCGGCGTCATTCTGGCTGCGATGATCATCGGCTCTTCCATGATCATTACAACCGGCGTCAAACCGTTTCTCTTCGGATACCCCGCGCTCGGGGTCATCGGCTACATCATCTCAGGGGTCCTGGGGCTCTGGCTGGTGTTCAATATCCTGCGTACCCGCCGCTTCTGAGCGTGGCCTTAACGCATGGAGGAGTGCATCGTGGAATATTTCGTGCGCCCATCAACCCGCAAGAACAGTCGGCACCTCACGTTCCCACCGGTTTTGCCGCTCCTGCTCCTCTTCCTCCTGCCCGTTGCAGGCAGCGCGAAGGCCGCTGATCAACGCCCCGAAATCCTTCTTTCTGCGGTCGGCGACAGCCTCACCCAAGGGACCATGGACGCCGCCAACCATGCCTTCAGCACCTGGAATGCCTACCTCCACCGGATATCCGAATCCCTGGCGCAGGTGAGCATCCCGATTTTTTCAGAGCCGGTGCTGAACCTTTCCGGGAGACGCCTTTTCCCTTTCCGCATCCCGACGAACCTCGGCGTCGACGGTGCCGATATCTTTTCCATTGAAGGCATCGAGTACTACAAGCGGGTGGGTGCCGAAGATTCTTTCCTGAGTCCTTCCTACCTCTGCGATAAAAAGCTCCCTCGAGGATTGACGGACGCTTACGACAAAGTCCTTTACCCTCTGAACCTCCTGGCCGGACAACCGGTCTCCCAAATGGACGCCTTGCGGGTGCTCCTCGATCGCCTGGCGGCTGACGAGAACTCTTCAGCGCATGTCCTGGTGATCTTCTGGGCCGGAAACAACGACTCCAGCTTGGCCACCCTGGGGACCGGGGGGGCTAACCCTGTCTTTCTCCCTTTCCCGTTCGACCTGATCGCGCCGCAGCTCTCACCGGGCCTGCGCGCCCTCCTGGACTATGGCCAGACGACAGGCATCCTCCGCTTCGATCCGTACACAGTGGATGCCATCGAGAGGAATCTGACCGAAGAGGACGATTTCGCGAACCAATACCGCCACATCCTCTCCCGCCTGCAGGAGGACAGCCTTCTGCCCCCGGAGCGCCGATCGATTTTCTGTCTGACCCTTCCTTACTACAGCGCTGTAGGGTATCTCTTCGATTCCGAGGATATCGAATATTACCTCAGGAAGATCGACCCCGACTATACGGTGCCGCCCACCTTTTCCCGTGTAGCGGCGCCGGGCGAACCCGTTGCGGATTTCACCCGGGGCGATCGGATATCCCTCTTCACCTTCGGTTTCATGTACATGCTTCTCCACACCGGCTACTCGGCGGATTACGTCAATCAGGCCCTCGAGATCGGCGGCATCCAGAATGACGGCCTCGTCCTTTCTGAAGCAGAGCAGCGGTTGATCATGGAGCGGGTCGACGGTTTCAACAGGGCCGTTCTCAGCGCTGCGGCGGAAGCCGGTCCTTCGGTGCAGGTACTGGATATCGGAGGGGCTTTGAGTGCGGTGCTGACAGGGGAAACCCCGATCGAGATCGACGGCCGCATCCTGAACCGCAAATGGTCACGCGGCGGCAGTTTCTGTCTCGACGGCGTCCATCCCGGCTTCACGGGCCACGCGCTCATCGCCAACCAGATCCTCGACAGCCTGAAGGAAGAGGTCAACAGCCAGATCTTCAATTCCTGGTTCGGTACCCTTGTACCGTCCCGGGTCGATGACCAAGGGCTTCTCCTGAAAGCGCCCCATTCCTTCATCAAGGACTGGGTCGAGGAAAATTACATTTCCACCCTGACCTCCACCGCCCAGCATCTGACGGGAATCATGATGCCCGTCCGCATCGAGGTTGACCCCGCAAGCCCCGCGAAGGAAGGGAAGCCGACCGGGAAAAAGGATCCGGAGCGCCGGACCGGAACCCGAAACGAAAAGACGGCCCCGTCAAACGGAACCGACGACCATGCCGAGTTGAACCCGAGGTACACCTTTGCCACTTTTGTGGTGGGAAACGGAAACCAGTTCGCTCATGCGGCCTCCATGGCCGTGGCCGATCGCCCGGCAAAATCCTACAACCCCCTCTTCGTTTATGGCGCGGTCGGCCTCGGGAAGACCCATCTGATGCATGCCATCGGGCACCACGCCAGGGTCCAGAATCCGAAAATCAAGCTCTGCTACCTGTCCTCCGAACGTTTCATGAACGAACTGATCAATTGTCTCCGCTTTGACCGCATGCCCCAATTCCGGGAAACCTACCGGAACATGGACATCCTTCTGGTGGACGACATCCAGTTCATCGCCGGCAAGGAGAGGACCCAGGAGGAATTTTTCCACACGTTCAACTCCCTTTTCGATTCCCACAAACAGATCGTTGTCTCCTCGGACAAATTTCCCCGCGAGATCCCCGATCTGGAGGAAAGGCTCAGATCCCGTTTCGAAT